>Ga0209628_10000593_pt1 | contig 22535 bp, 20 predicted proteins | sample TergutCu122P4_FD_187285 | JGI IMG/M metagenome (GOLD analysis project Ga0209628, IMG submission 187285) | Cubitermes ugandensis P4 segment gut microbial communities from Kakamega Forest, Kenya - Cu122 P4 (SPAdes) (version 2) | ecosystem: Host-associated > Arthropoda: Insects > Digestive system...
AAATGTGGTATTTGTGGCGAACATGGTGGCGAACCTTCTTCCGTTAAATTCTGCCACAAAGTTGGTTTGGATTATGTAAGTTGTTCTCCGTTCCGCGTGCCTATCGCAAGATTAGCCGCAGCGCAAGCCACAATAGAAGCCTAAGGACAAAGGAGCTTTCTCGCTACACTCGAAACAACGTTCGACATTAGCCAAATGACCGGTGTCATTCCGAACGTAGAGAGGAATCTAACCAAATATTATCTGCAAAAAACCTCGTTTCCGTAAAAAGGAACGAGGTTTTTTACTTATATTTGTCCCATGTTTTAATCAAAATATTTTATTAATATCAAAACTTTCATTGTTTATGGGAATAGGATTGGAATTGGGGCTAAAAGAACCCAAGTATTTGAATCCGCTTGTGGATTATGGTTTTAAACGGATTTTCGGATCCGAAACATACAAAGAGTTGCTCATTGATTTTCTTAACGAATTAATTGAAGATCAGGGAAAGATTATCAGTTTGAACTATCTTCCACCGGAACAGTTGGGACAAAAAGAAGAAGATCGAAAAGCGGTATTCGACATTTATTGCAAAACCGACAGTGATAAATATTTTATTGTTGAGTTACAGAGAGTACGACAAGCAACTTTGAACGTTGGATATATCTGTTAAGGACACTTCCAACGTTTGAAAACCGGCCGGTGAAATTGAAAGGAAAAATATTCGATATGTTATTCCGCGCGGCGGATATTTCACAATTAACGTCTGAAGAAATGGAAACTTATAAGAAAAGTATAACGGAATATGCCGATGTTCAAAATGCCATGCTTTATGCAAGTGAAGAAGCTATGAAGAAAGGCATAGAACAAGGCATCGAACAAACTGCCATCAATTGTTTGAAATTGGGTATACCTGTTGAGGAAATTGTTAAAATTACGGAACTTTCTCCTGAACAAATAAAACGCTTAATCCCATAAAAAAATGTGGTAGTTTTGTATAAGAATTTTAAATACAGGTTACAAACTAAATAGAGTTATTAACATTTTAATTTTTTGAATCATGGGAATTGTTGTTTCAATTATCGTAGGTGCAGTCGCAGGTTGGCTTGCCGGTGTTATTATGAAAGGTGCAGGTTTTGGTTTTTGGATCAACCTCTTGGTTGGTATCTTAGGTGGATTCATTGGCGGTTGGATATTTAACGATGTGCTCAAAATTTCAATTGGTGATGGCATTATTGGCGATTTGATTGGTGCTGTTGTGGGCGCTTGTCTCCTTTTATTCATTATTTCTTTGTTTAGAAAGAAATAAAGCCACTGTTCAGAGTCTTGTTTTTAACACGAGACTGCCATAATAAATAAAACCTCGTTTCTGTAGAAGGAACGAGGTTTTTCGCTAAATTTATGCAAGGGGAATTACTTTTTCAGTAATTCTTCAATATCTTTCATCGACGATTGGAATGACTTGTCGATATCTAATGAATCCTGAATGGTTTTGCAAGCGTGAAGTACTGTAGCATGATCTCTCTTGCCGACCATATTTCCGATGTGGGAATAGGAGAAGTCGGTATATTTTTTTGAAAGGAACATGGTTACATGACGGGCTTGTACAATCTCTCTTTTCCTTGATTTAGAGTGTATTAGTTTTATTTCGATATTGAAATAGTTACAAACTATATCTTGGATTTTTTCCAACGTGATTTGCTTTTTCTCCAATTTGACTGTTTGACTGATAACCCTTCTGGCAAGCGCAAGGTCGACTTCTCTGTTGTAGACTAAAGAGTAAGCGACTAAAGAAGTGATGATTCCTTCCAAATCACGCACATGTTCTGTTACGTTTTCGGCAATGAAATCAACGATTTCGGAAGAAATATTCAGACCGTCTTGCTTGATTTTATTCGACAGTATTTTCTTTCTTAATTCCAAGTCGGGTTTGAATAGCTCGGCAGTCATACCCCATTTCAATCGGGTAACCAGTCTTTCTTCCAAGCCTTGTAAATTCACAGGGGCTTTATCGGATGTTAAGATGATTTGTTTTCCGAGTTGGTGTAAGTGGTTGAATATGTGGAAATAAGTATTTTGAGTTTTTTCTTTTCCGGCTAATTCCTGAATATCGTCGATAATCAAAACATCGACACCTTGGTAGAAGTTGATAAAATCGTTCGAAACGTTGTTTCTTGAGGCATCTGTGAATTGCACTTGAAACAAATGAGAAGAAATGTAAAGCACTTTCTTTTCAGGGTGTTTTTCCCGGATTTTATTTCCGATAGCGTGGCAAACGTGTGTTTTGCCGACTCCGGAACCACCATGGATAAATAACGGATTAAAAGCCGTTTTTCCCGGGTTTTCAGCAATCGTTTCTGCAACGGTTCTTGCTAATTTGTTGCTGCCTCCTTCGAAAAAGTTATGGAAACCGTATTTGCTGTTCAAATTTGCATTCCAAGCTTGTTCGGCTTGCTCCAATGTGCCCGGAGTTTTATTCATGCCCTTGGATGCTTTCTTTTCGGCCAGTAAAGTTCCTATTTTTTCGCTTTGCAGTGTGGTATGAGATTTGGAAGTATTGTCTACAATAACGCGATAGTTCAAAACAATTCCTGCGCCAACAACGCGATTCAGGGTAGCATGAATTAAATCGACATACTTTTCTTCCAAATATTCGTAGAAAAACTGACTGGGAACCTGAATCGTAAATTCAAGGTCTTCTATCTTCAGCGGAATAATAGGTAGAAACCAAGTATTGAAAACATTATCAGACACATTATCCCTGATAATATTTAAACATTTATTCCACAACACTTGACAACTACGTTCCACCTCAATGAATTGATTTGTTATATAAAAATGGTTTTTAATCTCTAATTTATGTTTCTTAGGAAATGCAAATTTTGAAAAAAAAAATGAAAAAAAAAAATGTATTTTTGCTTGCAAATCTCCTTAAAAATATATCCTCTTTAGTTTCAACGATTTAGGAACATACCCTTAAAAACACAACCGATTAATCCGTAATCTGCTTATAATTAATATTTTACTAATTTAAAATTTGATTTCTCTAATTCGTAAAATAAGAAAAGATTTGCCTGAACGATTGGTGGTTAACGGTATTCAATATCATCCGTAATGATAGGATATTTTTTTGAAAATTAGATTTAATCTAAATAAGCTTTCTCGAAAAAATCAGAATATGGAAAAATGCACATATCTTTTTGGATTTTGTTTTAAGTCCAATAATAAGTTAGATGCATTTTCTGTTGTGGCATTTAAATTATCATACAAAGTCCTGTTGTTAAGTAATAAGCCAAGACTACTGCTGTCGTTATTTAGCCGATTACTCATATTCTCCATATTGTTTAAAGTTGTATTGAGACTGTTATAAGCCGTTGTTAAATCCAAAGATTTAAGTCCTGAACTGACTTCGGTAAAATCGGAAGAAACTGTTCTGAAATTGTTTAATATGACAGGTACATCTCCATTCAACATTCTGTTCAGGTTGGCGGTCGATCTTTCCAAATTTGCCGTTGTGTGTTGAATCGTGAGCAATGATTGTGCCAATGCCGGGTGATTGACAAGCGTTTGTAATCCTGTTAAAATAGAATCTATTTTTGGCATGATATTTTCAATCTGAGGCAGCACTGTTGTTGAAATAGCGTCTAATGCGCCAATCCTTTTTTTTCCTGTTAAAGTATCGCCAATTTGATGGAATGTAGAAACATGATTATTTAATATGATATGAAGGCTGGCTCCGGCAGTCAGGCTTGTGGCTAATTCTACATAACTTCCGGATTGTATTCTCATACTTTTATCTAAGCTAATTAAAACAAGAATATTGCCCGGATTCGTATAATCATAGTCAATTTCGGTTACAACTCCAATATTAAAACCGTCGACATAAACAGGGCTGGCTTTTTGCAGTTCGGTTACATCTTTGAATTTAACATAATAATGATTTGTCGGTTTGAACAGGTTTACTCCTTTCAGATAATTAATGCCGAAAAATAAAACTACTAAGCTAAATATGGCAACAATACCAATGATAACTTGATGAGAAAAATATTTTTTCATTTCTTTTACTTTTTACTTGATTCTTCTTCCGTCTATAAACTTAACCGTAAAGGCTTCCGGAAAATCGTTTTTAATTTGTGCCTTTATTCGGTCTATCTCATTGATGTTTGTGGTGCTGCCATAAGTGTATTTATACCAGCCATCTTCGACATAAGAGGAGATTTTATACCCCTTAAAATGAGGAGAATCAGGTGGCAACGGTGTATGCGAGGCGAATATTTGTATCTTGTATACAATCTCTCCTTTTTTTGCGGTCGTGGCCGGAGCTGCGGCTTGAGTAGGAGTTACTGTTTGAGTGGGAGCAGCCGCTCTCGGTGGTACTGTTTCTTGCGTAGGCTCAGTAGCCATAGGGTCGGGGGCTAATATTACCCGCTGAGACGCAGATTTGGGTTCAGGCTTTTTAGGTTCGGACTTAGGCTCGGGTTTAGCTTTAGGCTCTGGCTTAGCTTTAGGCTCTGGCTTTTTAGGCTCAGGCTTAGCAGCAACAGGAGTAGGAGTTGTTGTTTCCGGTTTTTGCAGTTGCAGTTGAGAATAGTAATCTCCTCCTGTTTTTCGATCGTGCTCTGCTTTATATCGCGTAAATGCGTTATAAAGGGAATTCGCAAGGCTTTGTTTTCCCATCGGGTTGTTCAAAAATTCCTCTTCTGCGAGATTGGAAATAAAACCTAATTCAACCAAAACGCTTGGCATCGAAGTTCTCCTTAGCACGAGGAAACCCGCTTGTTTGACACCTCTGTCTGTGCGTTTGGATGAGTTTTTAAATTCATTCTGAATCATGGAGGCAAAGCTTGCACTGTGCTCCATGTATTTGTTTTGTATAAACTCAAACATAATATATGATTCGGATGATCTTGGGTCAAAACCTTCATATTTTTGTTGATAGTCATCTTCGTAGAATATAACGGAGTTCTCTCTTTTGGCAACTTCCAGATTTTCTTCGGTTTTTGCCAATCCTAAAGAGAATGTTTCAGCGCCGGAGGGAGTCCGGCTTACAGACGCATTGGTGTGAATGGATATGAACAGGTCGGCTTTTGCCCGATTGGCTATATTTGCCCGTTCATTCAAATCTACAGATTTATCGGTTTTCCGCGTGAATATAACTCTCACATCCGGATGTTTTGCAGATACTAATTCGCCAAATAGCAAAGCTACATCCAAATTAATATTTTTCTCTCTCGATTTGCTTCCGGGAGCGCCATAGTCTTTCCCGCCGTGACCGGGGTCTATTACCAAAACAAAGTCTTCTGATTCACGAGCAAATGATACAAAAGAACAGAAGGTAAAGATGCAAATTGCGGTTAGATATTTGAAATAATGTTCCATGAGTAAATCTTATTTCTAATGTTACTTTGCAAAAGTACTACTTTTTTTAGTTTTTGCTCTTGTAGTTTTCTTAGTTTTTGCTTTGTCGGGAGATTCAGTTACAATTTTCATACATTCTTCGTAACTTAATTCGGCTGCTACTTTACCTTTGGGTATCTTATAGTTAGCCTTATCATAAGAAATGTATGGGCCAAAACGACCGTTTAAAACTTGTAATTTTTCGTCTTGAGAGAATGCTTGAATAAGCCTGTTGGCCTCTTTTTCTTTCTTATCCCGAATTAAATCCTGCGCCTCCTCAATCGTAATCGTCATCGGACTCAATGTTTTGGGAATCGTAACAAACATATTGTTGTATTTGATAAACGGACCAAACCTGCCTATGGCGGCAGTTACCGGTTTGCCTTCAATTTCTCCTACCAAGCGAGGTAACTCGAATAATTTCAAGGCTTCTTCCAACGTAATCGTTTCTATGGATTGGTCTTTCATTAACGATGCGAATTGCGGTTTTTCTTCATCTTCGGCATGTCCGATTTGTACAAACGGCCCATAACGGCCAATCTTCACAGAAACCTGCTTGCCGGTTTTAGGGTCGGTTCCTAAAATTCGTTCGCCAATCTTGTGCTCTGTTTTTGCGGAAGATGCTTGTTCTACTATCGGATGAAAATGTTTGTAAAAATTATCGATTGTTTCAGTCCACTTTTGTTCTCCATCGGCAATTTTGTCCAATTCTACTTCAACACCGGCAGTAAAACTATAATCCAGTACGGAAGGGAAATATTCGGTAAGAAAATCGTTAACTACAGAACCGGTATCGGTAGGCATCAATTTATTTTTATCTGCACCGACCATTTCATTTTTTACTTTCGAAGTGATTTTACCTTTGCTCAAAGTCAATGTCGTAAAATCACGTTCGGTACCATCTTTACTGCCTTTAACGACATACCCGCGATTTTGAATGGTCGAAATTGTCGGGGCGTAAGTAGAAGGACGTCCGATACCCAATTCTTCTAATTTGCGCACCAAACTTGCCTCTGTGTATCGAGGCGGACGTTGCGAAAGGCGTTCTTGCGCAGTTGCTTGCAATAAATCGAGTTTTTCGTGCAATTGTAATGGCGGAATTACTCCAACTTCGCTATCATTACTGTTTTCATCGTCATTACCTTCCAAATATACCCTGAGAAATCCGTCGAATTTGATAACTTCTCCCGTTATCAATAATTTTTCGTTCGGGCAATTATTGATTGAGATTGTTACCGTTGTTCTTTCTAATTCGGCATCAGCCATTTGCGATGCGATTGTACGTTTCCAGATTAACTCATACAACCGTTGTTCCTGTGCAGTTCCCTTAATCGTTTTTGAATTCATGTAAGTCGGACGAATGGCCTCGTGCGCTTCTTGTGCACCTTTGGTTTTTGTCTGAAACTTACGGATTTTCACATATTCTTCTCCGAATTCGTTGATAATTTCTTTCTTTGAAGTATTGAGGGCCAAATCGGAAAGATTCACAGAGTCGGTACGCATATAAGTAATGTGTCCCGATTCGTATAGTCTTTGAGCAATCGACATTGTTTGCGAAACAGAATATCCCATTTTTCGCGAAGCTTCCTGTTGTAAGGTGGAAGTGGTAAATGGCGGAGCCGGAGATTTTTTGGCCGGTTTCGTTTCGATATCTTGTATTTCGAAAATTGCATCTTTGAATTTCTCCAATAATGCCCGTGCCTCTTTTTCCGTTGGAATTCTGCGTGCTAATTCTGCTTTCAGGATAGTTCCGTTGGGTAAAGTAAATTCGGCGACTACCTTATAAGATGCTTCTGCTTGGAAAGCATTGATTTCGCGTTCGCGCTCCACGATAAGCCTTACGGCTACCGATTGTACCCGGCCGGCCGAAAGCGATGGCCTGATTTTTTTCCACAGAATAGGAGATAACTCGAAACCTACAATGCGGTCTAATACGCGACGCGCCTGTTGTGCATCGACTAAATTATAATCAATATCGCGTGGATTTTTGATGGCATGAAGGATGGCATCTTTGGTGATTTCGTGAAAAACAATCCTTTTGGTATGGTCTTTTTTAAGACCTAATGCCTCAAATAAATGCCACGCAATGGCCTCTCCTTCGCGGTCTTCATCGGAGGCCAGCCAAACCATCTGTGCATCTTTGGCCTCTTTCTTCAAACTTTTTACGACAGTAGCTTTATCTTCGGGGATAATATATATCGGTTTGTAATTATTCTCTATTTCTATACCGAGACCTTTGTCTTTCAGGTCTCTGATATGTCCATAGCTGGATAATACTTTATAGTCCGACCCAAGGTATTTTTCGATGGTTTTAGCCTTTGCCGGAGATTCTACAATTACTAAGTTTTTATTTGTATTGTGCATGGGACTACTCATTTTATTTCGAAACCAAGGCGCAAAGTTAGAAAAAAAAATGAGCGAATCTTATTAAATAAGGTGAAATTTATCAAAGCTTAAAGATTAACTACTTCTTTCAACGACTTATATCCGTTATTGCTTGCTTTTAATATTTTCCCGGTTTTGAGATGAATACGGTAGTTTTCTTTTTCGTAAAGTTCGATTTTTACCACTTCACTTACATTCACAATAAATGAGCGATGAACCCGCACAAACTGTTTCGAAGGCAGATTTTCTTCAAAATATTTCATGGTTTGCTCTTTTATAAACGAACCGGTTGCCGTGAATAAGCTGACGTAATCGCCACAGGCCTCGATATAGTTAATTTCTTGAACCGGAATAATGTGAATTTGTTGCCGGTCTTTGACTGCAATTCGTTCCAAGCCTCCGCTTTTAATCAGTCGATTCAGTTTGACTTCATTTTTCTCTTTTTCTTTTAATTCTTCGTTTATAGAAAAAAGAGAATACACCAAAATAACGATAATGTATAAGAATGTCCCCTCAATGATTTTCCATATTAATGAAGCATCAAGATAACTGATAAAAGCATTATCGTCTCTGAAAAACAAACGCATCAACAGATATCCGGCGCCAAGCCAAACCAACAATAGCAATACAAGCATTGCTAAGTGAGTTATTCCATTGAAGTACCATGCTTTTTCTTTCCAACGGATATAGTAAACAGGGAACCACAGGGGAATAACACAACTCGCAAAAATAATATTGAATACGAAAGAATCAGCCAGCGCATACTCCAATGGTAAGCCTAAAGCAAAATAGGCAATTATCGCATGGATAATCATAAAAACTATCACAATGCCTGCAAAAAATGCCTTTAACCGGTAATTCGAAAGTATAGGATGATCCACTTATAACAGTTTTTTTAATACTTGGATTTTATTTCTCCTCCGCCAAAAACGGAATCTGCATTAATAATCAATATACGGCTCTTATCAATTTCAAAATCAGGTTTCGGACGATTATCGGCAAAGTTGCCAAACACTTGATTTGCACGTATTTCAACATTCCATTCTTTGGGAATATACAGAGTAGCGCCACCAAACACTGTTGCTATTTTCAAAGTCGTAATGCCTTCAGCCAACTGACAATCATAGAAATCCAATTCTATTCCGCCAAATACGCAATTGATTTCACCGCCCCGGAAAACTTCCATGCTCAATTTTTCGTTTGCTCCGCTGAAAACATAATTAAGGTCGAGATAACCCGCTTCTCCTTTATGTTTACTCCATTGATTTGAATTACACCAGTCTTTTTCTTTTAATTTTTTTGAGCAACATATCGAGTGATTCCGTCCGAAAATGGCACGAGAGAGAATAAGCAGACCGGCAAAAACCAATAAGATTGTCCATAAGTTTCCGGTTATAAAAGCCGTTCCCGCAATATTCAATTTTTGCAAAAGGAAGAAACCGCCGACCATCATTAAAATAACACCAAAAAACTGTTTGTGAGGGGAAAAGAGTCCGTTAAAACCAAAGGCAATTAACAACATTTGCCAAGAAAATATGACCGGTCTATATGCAGGGTCTAATACTCCTGCATTGAAAAGAAATAATAAAATTCCTGCTGTGATTACTAACAAGCCTGTTATGACAGAGGAGATTTTTAATCTGTGATGTTTCATTTTTTTGATTTTTTTAATTGTTAATAAATCTGACGGCAAAAGTATATATGCAATTGATTTTCAAGAATAACGATTCTACAAATATAAGGAAATTTCCGACAAACGCCCGATTTTTGTCGATATAATTGGAAGAGACACAATCCAATCTCAATCTCATTACCTTATTAAAATGAGGTAATGAGGTTGGGGTTGGTTGTTGTTAATCAATTGCTACTAAGGTTGTTTTAGTAGTTTAAATAAGGTAGGAATAAGGTTAATTTATTCTGCCACACTACGAATACCGAAGCCGTAAGTGCGAAAGAGGCCTTGCAAGCGTATGCCGTCGCTGTGGAAGAAAAAGCCGTAAGCAGCTGACGACCATTCGGTCGTACTGCTCCAATAATAGCCGGCCAAGCTTCCGGCCTGAAATTTACCATCAAAAGGATTGAGGTTGCCAACAGCAGGCAGAAAAAGAGAATTACCTGTTGCTATGTCAGTAAATCTTCCACCATTTACATAGTTTTCACTTGTCCACTCATATTTTACTTTCTCTGTATCAAGTAATTTTTGAAATTCTTCAAGAGTAGGCACACGCCAACCGATAGGGCTGGGATCGTTAGTTTTTTCCCATGTGTCGCCTCCGGGAGAAGTAGTATCCCAACCAGTAATACTTGCAACTGACCATGCTTTTTTGCGATTCCATTGGTAAAACATGCCTGTACTTTCGGTATTAGCAGCGAACGTACCGAGGGTAGCTACATTACGAGTTGCCCATTTCACACCATTAATAATCACACCTTCATCATAAGTAAGAGGGTCATTTTCTACTGTTACTATGCAAGTAGCAGTTTGATTGCCTGCCTTGGCAGTAATAGTAGCTACACCCACAGATACAGCAATTACTTTACCATTGGTAACAGTAGCTTTAGTGTCGTCATCGCTTATCCATGTTACTGTTTTTTTGGTGGCGTTGTTGGGTGTTATGGTTGCTATGAGTGTGTAATCTTTGCCAACAACAAGTGTAAGCGTTGGCTTGTCCAAACTTATGCCGGTTACATCAATTATAGAGGTTGTGAGAATTACCCAGTTACACAAATAAGCAAATCCGCATTTCTGCGGCATTTGTACTTATTCTTGGTAACTTTCGAAACTTCTCACATTTCTATAACAAGAATATAGCAAAACGCTACTTTATATGTTTTGTGCTTGTTAGCACATTGTTTTTATCCCATATCAAAAATGGTTATAATATTTGAACACAAAAGTATAAAATTTTTCGCCAAGATTGTTATATCTTTGTGTGCTTTTTACTAAAAAATAAAAAATATGAATTGGTTTGAATGTAAAATATCTTACGATAAAATAGAAACCGGAGCACCAAGAAAGGTTTCTGAGTCTTATTTAGTTGATGCATTGTCTTTTACCGAAGCAGAGGCGCGAATTATAGAAGAGTTGAGGCCTTTGATTTCGGGCGAGTTCACGATTTCCAATATCAAGCGCGCACGTATTGCCGAACTTTTTTACAATAAGAACGGAGACAGATATTATAGATTCAAGATTTTGTATATCACATTGGACGAGAAAAGTGGTGCAGAAAAGAAAACTGCGGTACAAATGTTGGCGCAAGCCTGTGATATCAAAGAGGCAATTGCCATACTTGAAGAAGGAATGAAAGGAACTATGAGCGATTACGAAATTGCCTCAGTTTCAGATACTTCTATTATGGATGTATTCCCGTTTTCTACTGAAAAATAGAATTTAACAATGAGTATTTCTTGCCGACTTCAAACTGTTTGGAACGAGTTACCTGCCAATGTACGCTTGGTTGCCGTTTCAAAACTTCATCCTGCCGAGGAACTTATGGAGGCTTACAATGCAGGACAAAGAATTTTTGGAGAAAGCAAAGTTCAGGAGTTAACTGCTAAATACGAAGTCCTTCCCAAAGATATAGAATGGCATTTCATCGGACATTTACAAACGAATAAAATAAAATACATTGTTCCGTTTGTTTACATGATTCACAGTATCGACAGTGAAAATTTGTTGCGAGAAGTTAATAAGTATGCCGAAAAAGCAGGCCGGAAAGTCGATGTATTGCTCCAAATCCACATTGCACAAGAAGAAACAAAATATGGTTTCAGCGAAGAAGAATGTTGTGAGTTTTTATCTTCAGGAGAATATAAAATGCTGAATAATATCAATATACGAGGCTTAATGGGGATGGCGACATTTACAGAAGATGCGAATGTTGTTCGTTCGGAATTCAAAAGATTATCCTCCTTCTTTCGTCGATTAAAACGAAGTTTTTTCTTATCTGATGTTCATTTTAACGAACTATCCATGGGAATGAGTGAAGATTATCGTATTGCTATTGAAGAAGGAAGTACTTTAGTGCGTATTGGGAGCAAAATATTTGGAGAAAGATAGTTTTATTAATAAATTTTAATAAATTTGCAGCGGAAAACATCAAATAGATTGCAAGATGAAAACTTCTTTAGAGACGAGATATGCAGGTCTTAGTCTTAAGAATCCTATTATTGTAGGAAGTTCGGGACTTACAGATAGCATTGAAAAGATAAAGGATTTGGAAAAAGCAGGTGCTGCCGCCATCGTGTTGAAATCTTTATTCGAAGAACAAATTACGATGCAATCCAATTCGTTATTGGAAAATGAAGATTACCCCGGAGCAAACGACTACATTGCTCAATATGTGAAAAATCACGAAATTACCGACTCTCTCAAATTAATCCAGCAAGCAAAATCCAATTGCAATATTCCTATAATTGCCAGTATAAATTGCTACAAATCAGATTCATGGACAGAATTTGCCCGGCAAATAGAAATGGCAGGTGCAGATGCTATCGAATTGAACATTTTTGCTCTGCATGCCGAAGTAAATATCAATTGTGAGGCAGTGGAAGATGAATACATTCGGATTCTGAAAAAAGTAAAAGAGATTGTAAGTATTCCGGTAACGGTTAAAATAGGAAAGCAATTCAACAGTATACCTTATTTGGTGAATAAACTTTATGCCAATGGGGCAGCCGGAGTGGTTCTTTTCAATCGATTTTATCAACCTGATATCGATATAAATAAGTTGCAATTTGTATCCGGTCAGGTATTCAGTTCACATTCCGATATCGCCGACACATTGCGTTGGACGGCTATCGTTTCAGAACGCATACCACAAATACCATTAGCGGCATCAACCGGAATACACGAATGGGAAGATGTTATCAAATGTATTTTAGCCGGTTCTTCGGCAGTAGAGTTGTGCAGTTCTATTTATCAACATGGCAACGAAATAATTGGACAAATATGCCGCAGTTTGGAAGAATGGATGACATCCATGAATTTCAAATCTATTGAAACCTTTAAGGGAAAACTAAACTGTGCCAACATAGCAGACCCTTCTTTATATGAAAGAGTACAGTTTATGAAATATTTTTCAGAAAGAGATTGAAAAAATAAGGCCTCTCGTTTGAAAGGCCTTATTTTTTGTCTTATTATCAGAAAATTAATTTTTTCCTGCTGTTGCTTGTTTGTTTTCTTTACAGCATTTTTTATCAACTGCAGCTTGTGCTTTGCAGCACTTTTTCGCATCTGTTTTGCAGCATTTTTTGTCTTCCGGTTTGCCACATTTAGTTTCCACTTTTTTGCTACATTCGGCTTTTGCCTCTGGCTTTGCACATTCAGCTTTTGTTTCTGACTTCGTACATTCAGTTTTCGCTTTAGTACATTCAACTTTTGCCTCATCACTTTTAGCGCAAGTTTTAGTACATTCCGTTTTTTTAGCGCATTCAGCTTTCTGAACGTCTTGAGCCATAACCGAAGATGTTGCACACACAGCAAACACTAAAACAAATGATAATAATACTTTTTTCATGTCTCTTAATAATTGAATTTAAGTTATTTATTCCAAGATATGCCTATCTTTGCCAATAGGAATCGCAAAGGTAAGTCAAAATCTTGTTTAAAAATGTTATTGCAAACTTAATAAACCTAAAAATACGGTAAATAAACAATATGATACAGGATAATTGGCAGGAACGTACAGAATTACTGCTTGGAAAAGAACGAATAAAAGAACTGAAAGCATCTCATGTCTTAATTGTCGGGTTGGGAGGCGTAGGTGCATACGCTGCCGAAATGTTATGTCGGGCAGGAATCGGTAGCCTGACAATCATCGATGCAGATACCGTACATCCAAGCAATATCAACAGGCAATTATCCGCCTTGCATTCAACAATCGGGCAATCGAAAGCTGCATTATTGGAATTTCGATTGAAAGATATTAATCCTGAAGTTAATATCGTTGCGTTACATGAGTTTTTAAAAGATGAGCGTACTGTTGAATTATTAGACAGTAACAAATTCGACTTTGTTGTAGATGCCATAGACTCCGTCAGTCCGAAAGTCTTCTTGATTTATCATTCCCTCACACGCAAAATACCCATTATATCGGCATTGGGTGCCGGAGGAAAAATGGATTTATCGAAAATAGAAATTACCGATATTTCAAAAACTTACCAATGCGCTTTAGCAAAAATAGTGCGTAAAAGATTAAAAGATTTAGGGATTGTCAAAGGGTTACCCGTTGTATTCTCTTCCGAACCGGTAAGTAAAGAATCCATTATTTTAGTGGAAGATGAACAAAACAAAAAATCATCGGCCGGAACAATATCTTATCTGCCTGCGGTTTTCGGTTGCTACTTGGCTCAATACGTTATTATGAATATTCGCAAGTGAAATGACAAGAAATTAAGTTTATTCCTGTATTTTTGCAAAATCTAAATTTCGGTACAATGATTACAGCAAAACAAATCACTAAAAGTTTCGACACGTTAAATGTCTTGAAAGGAATTGACCTTGAAATCCGCAAAGGAGAAATCGTTTCTATTGTAGGCCCAAGTGGTGCAGGAAAAACAACTCTGCTCCAAATCATCGGGACTTTAGACAAACCCGACGCGGGCAAAGTCCTTTACGACAATACCGATGTCGGCCGTTTGAACGATAAAGACCTTGCCGCCTTCCGCAACAAAAACATCGGATTTGTTTTCCAATTTCATCAATTACTCCCCGAATTTACTTCATTGGAAAATGTGATGATTCCCGCCCTGATAGGAAAAGTCAAATCATCTGAAGCCGAAAAAAAAGCCAAAGAAATCCTCGATTTTTTAGGATTAAACGAACGCATGTCTCACAAACCAAACGAGCTTTCGGGAGGGGAAAAACAACGGGTAGCTGTAGCCCGCGCCTTAATAAACAAACCTTCCGTCATATTTGCCGACGAACCTTCCGGCAGCTTGGACACTCAAAACAAAGAAGAACTGCACAAATTATTTTTCGATTTAAGAACCGAACTAAACCAAACTTTCGTTATCGTTACTCACGACGAACAATTGGCACAATCTACCGATAGGATTATTCACATGAAAGATGGGGTGATAGTAGACTAAAAAAACAACTCACTTACAAAAAATATGAGCCTTTATTAAATAAAAATCCCTTGTTGAGTACAAGGGTAAACTATTGAGAAACATTCTCACTACGGAATAATCCTTATTGTGAATTGCTTCAAATTTTGTATTGCAAAAATACTCATTTTCTTGAAAAGAACAAGAAATAAATATTATTTTTGAAAATTATTCTGAAAAATACGTTTTATGAAAAAAATATTAGGTCTTGATTTAGGTGCAAATTCCATAGGAGCAGCATTAATAAATGTTCCTGAAAATATTGCAGATTTTGGAAAGGAAGGCAACATTGAATGGCTTGGAAGCAGAATTATTCCAATGGAAGGTTTTGTTTCGTCAAAAACAGGAAAGGCATTTAAGGAAAACCCTGTTGATAGTTTTTCAAAAGGTGTTGGACTTTCAAAAACAGCGACAAGGCGGATAAAACGTGGCTCACGTCGTCTGAAACAACGATATATTTTGCGCCGAACTCGACTAATCAAAGTTTTCAAAATTTTGGGATGGTTGCCTGAAAACTTTCCTGAAAATTTTAAACAAGAAATGCGGAACAATGAAAATTTCAAGTTCAGAATCAGTGATTTTCTGCCGTTTTCACAAGAAACCATAGACGAAGCAAAAGAATTGCTGGGTGCTGAAAATAAAAAAGGTGAAATAAAACTACCGGAAGATTGGATTGTTTATTATTTGCGAAAAAAAGGGCTTTCAGAAAATTTATCTTTTGCGGAATTGGCTCGTATTACTTATATGATGAATCAACGACGCGGTTTCAAAAGCAGTCGCAAAGATTTGAAAGACGAAAGCGTTGAAGAAAGAAAATGGGTTGAAATTTTGAAAATCAAATCGGTAAAACAAATTGATGAGGAACAAACTAACAATAAAAATTATAAATTTGAAATAACCCCATATAGCGAAAAAGTTCAACCTTGGATTGTTGAACGAAAGAAAAAACCAGAATGGGAAGGGAAAGAATATACTTGTCTTATTACAGAAAAAATTGAAACTAAAAAAGATGGCTCAAAAAAAATAACACAAAATAAACCAAAAGTAATAGATGATAGCAACAGAGAAGAAAATTGGGAACTTTGTGTGACAGCGCAAGACAATAAAATAGAAGAAAGTAAAGTATTTCCCGGAACGTATTTTTTCAATGGATTGGCAGATAGCGTAAAAAACAAAACTGATTTCAAAATTCGTCAGATTGCCGTTTATCGTAAAAGATATAAAGAAGAATTAGAGGCAATCTGGCAAAAACAACTTGAATTAAACGAAGAATTGAGAAAAATTAATTCCGACCAAACTGTCTTGATAAAACTTGCCGAAGTTCTTTATCCCAAACAAACAGAACTGAACAAACCAAAACTTGCCGAAATTCTGAAAAACGATTTATTGCATTTAATTTCGGAAGATATTATTTACTATCAACGAGAATTGAAATCGCAGAAAAATTCAAAATCGGAATGTCAATACGAAAAACGCAAAGGTATTGACGGAAATAATTATGGTTTGAAATGCGCTCCAAAATCAAGTCCCGAATTTCAAGAGTTTCGTATTTGGCAAGATATTCACAATATCAAAGTTTTACAAAAAGAAGGTACGGAAACAAGAAAACTTAAAAACGGAGAAGAAAAAGAATTTAACATTGTAGATATTGATGTTACAATCGATTTTATTAATGATACGGTTAAAGAAAAAATATTTGAGTTGTTTGACTGTTCCGAAAAAATCACTCAAAAACAAATTTTTACTGTAATTAATGAACAAAAAGAATGTAAAATAGATGATAAGACGCATAGAATCAATATGTTTTTCGACGGAAAAGATTCTTTGCAGGGAAGCGAGACAAAAAATTATTTTCGTAAAATTTTCAAAAAAATAAACTACGAAACTGAAGGCGAAGAAATTTTGAAAGATAAAGAAAAGTTATATCGTTTGTGGCAAATTTCCTATTCTATCAGTTTAAACGATGAAGAAAAGTCGAAACAGGCAATTTTCAAGGCACTTACCAAAACTGAAAACAAAAGAGGAAAAACGAAAAAAATCACATTTGATTTTCCTGAGAATGTAGCCAAAGCCATTTCTGAAGCCCCGGAAATTGAAAATACGAAAAAATATGCGGCATATTCATCAAAAGCAATCAATAAATTGTTGCCATTAATGCGTTGCGGAAATTATTGGGACGAAAACTTAATTGGCGAAACAATCAAAAGTAAAGTCGAGAAAATAAAAGAACGTTTGCAAGAAATTAATTATAAAGTTAGTAAAATTAAAAATATTTCTGATGACGAAATTCCACAACAAATTCTAAAAAGTTTTATCAGCCAATCAAATTGTCTATCGGGCTTGAAAACCTATCAAGCGTGTTATTTGGTATATGACCGTCATAGTGAACGGACAGATTATACAAAATATTCCGACCCAAAGGAATTTGAAATCATGAAACTTTTACCAAACAATAGTTTGAAAAATCCAATCGTAGAACAAGTCGTGCGCGAATCTCTGTTTGTTGTAAAAGACTTATGGCAGCAATACGGACAACCCGACGAAATTCACATTGAAATCGGACGCGATTTAAAGAAAAACGCAAAAGAACGCCAAAAAGCAACCGAAAGAACTATCAACAATGCAGAAGAACGGAAACGTATAAAAGCACTTTTGAAAGAATTAATGAATGATGAGTTTGAACAATATGTGAATGATAGCGATGAGAAAGATGAAAATGGCGAATATAAGATAAAAAAGGAAAGAAATAAATTTGAGGTAAAACCAAACCCCGAAAGTCCTGCTGATATTAAAAAATTCAGTCTATGGAAAGATGCTGCGGGTATGAGTTACAACGAATTTGAGAAAAAAATTAAAGAAGAGAAAATCCCTAAAAATCAAGAAATTAAAAAATATGCACTTTGGTTAAGTCAAAAATGCGTTTCTCCTTATACCGGTAAAATTATTCCGTTAAGTAAATTGTTTACAGCAGAATATGAAATTGAGCATATTATGCCCAAAGGACTAATCAAAAATGACAGTTTGGACAATCTTGTTATTGCCGAACGTGGAGTAAATAAAGCAAAGGACAGAGAATTAGGAGCTGTTTTTATTGCTAACAAAAATGGCGGTTGTGAATATCAAGGGACAAAATATACTTTGTTGAAGTATGACAAATATGTTGAGCATTGCAAGCGAATTTTCAAAGGTGCAAAATTGAAAAATCTTTTGGCAACCGAAATCCCAATCGATTTTATAGAACGCCAGCGAAATGACATGAGATATATTACTCGAAAAATCAGTGATTTGCTTTATCCTGTTGCAAAAGGAAATCCAAATGCAACAAACGATGCAGAAAAAGGCGGAATTGTTTTTACAATCGGTTCAATTACAGATGAATTAAAGCAAAATTGGGGACTTAAAAAAGAATGGAAAAGGTTAATGTTACCTCGTTTTGAACGTTTGGAAAAATTAAATTCAACAAAATATATCTATGAAAATGAGAAAGATAGGAATGACTTTTATTTTAATGTTGAAAACGATGATGATAAAATAGATGACAAGAAAAAAGAAGAATTAGATATAAAACGGATTGACCACCGCCACCACGCTCTTGATGCATTGATTATTGCTGCTACTACAATTGAACATATTCGCTATCTTAATTCGTTAAGTGCGGTTGATACTGACGAAGAGCTCAAAAAAGTGAAAAGAAGTTTGGTTAAAGGTAAAATTCGTGAGTTTAATTTGCCTTGGAAAGAATTTACAGAAAACACAAAAGATAAATTGCAAGAAATGATTGTTACTTTTAAAAGTAATAACAATGTGATTTCAAAACCGTTTAACAAGTATTTAAAATGGAAATTAAAAGATGGCAAATGGGAATTAGGTATTGAAAAACAAAAACAACCTATTAATACTGATAAAAAATGGCTTGCAGTTCGGCAATCTTTATTTGATGAACAACCTCTTGGAGTTGTTTATATTAAAGAAATTCAAACGAAAGAACTCAATAATTTGAAAGATATTTTGTTTGTTGTAAAGTTGCAAATGAAACATGATAAGGCACAAAACACACCAGCACAAAGACACACCAGTTATATTTATGACCAAGACTACAGAGCAGATTTTAAAGAATTGATAAAATTGTGTGGCAGTGATTTGGAAAAAATAGAACAATATTTGAAGCAATTCTTGAAACGACATAAACATTTGAAAGACATTAATGGTGACCCGATTCGTAAAGTTCGTATCGCTGTTTTCACTGCTTGGGCAGCAAAAAGAACTTCTCTTGACAAAACATTTAGTCACGAAATTATTAATAAAATACCTTATGGAGATCACTTACAAAGATTAGATGAAAAAAAAATGACTATTCCTCAAATTTTGCACGAACATTTACAAAGTTATGAGAGAATAAAACTTTGCGATGAAAGTTTTTGTTATACAGATTATGACAATTTGTCAAAAGAAGATAGAAAGGAATTTGACAAAAAAAATGGAGACAAACTAAAAGAAGCACTAAAAGAGGCATTTTCTGATGAAGGTTTAGAAGCATTAGACAAAAAAGTGGGAATGAAAATTCGTATGGTAACAAAATTGGACGGAAAAATTGAAGGAAGTAAAAAAATACAATTGAGACACCAATTAGTTCAATCTGCTAATAATCCTTATTTTGTTTTTTACGAAAACGAAATAACAAAAGAACGCTCGGGTGATACTTCTATATCTACATACGACTTGATTCAGAAAAAATTAAAAAACGAACCGATTCTGGAACGAAAAGATGGTTGTAAAATTATCACTTTACAATCAAATGATTTGGTTTATGTTCCTACTAAAGAAGAAATAGAAAAAGAAACAATAGATTGGAGTGATAAAAAACATATTGCAGAGAGATTGTATAGAGTTAATGATTTTTCAAAAACTGATATTTATTTCAAACCTAATACATTTGCAAAAGCAATAAAATCAAAAGAATTACATACAAGTTTTGATGATAAATGTTCTCGCATCATTACTCATGGAAAATCAGAAAGTGAAAATATAATGATTAAAGATGTTTGCATAAAAGTAGAAACTGACCGTTTAGGAAACATAAAGTCAGAACATAAATAAATTTCACTATCTATATGAATACAAACAATTTATTAGACAAATGTCTCTCAATTCTTCATTCTATTAAAGATGATAAAGCAAGTTTAGCAACACTACTCGAATTTATGGAAGAAGAATTTGTGCCAAAAACATCAATCGTTAAATTTTTGCCTGACTGTAAATTGCAAATTGATGAAAAATATCGCCCTGTCGTAAAGGAAATTGCTGAATATTTGGAAATGGGACATATCGTTTTTGTTAATCCTGAAACTTTGGAAATTGACAATGTACCGAAAGATTACGACTCAATGGCAACAGGTATTGAATATGACTACGACAAAGTGGAAGATTGGATTGAAATAGAACCGCTTGAATCTCATGAAAGTTATGAGATAATGGAATCGTTTGTCGAAAATTTGCCTGAAAGTAAAGAAAAAACTAAACTTGCGAATGCAGTTGAAGGATATAAACCTTTTGCTAACTTCAATCGCCTGATTCATAATTCAGAAGAACGTGAAAACTGGTTTAAATACCGAACTTGCCGACTCGAAAAATATGTGATAGACAATTATTTAACAAAAATAACAAAACAATAAAAATGCCCTAAATATATGATTAAGAAAACACTTTATTTCGGCAACCCAACATATCTCAGTATGCGCAACGACCAATTAGTCATCAAATTACCTGAGATAGAAAAAAACGATTCGCTCCCCGAAAAATTCAAAAAGGAAAGTGAAACTACATTTCCAATCGAAGATTTAGGAGTTATCATTCTTGATCACAAACAAATCACTATTACACACGGATTGATAGAAAAACTATTGAGCAATAACACAGCGGTTATAACCTGCGATAGCAGCAGAATGCCTGTCGGGCTATTGCTCCCTCTCTGTGGAAACACAACGCAAAGCGAACGATACAACAAACAAATATCGGCCACCGAACCTTTGAAAAAGCAATTGTGGCAACAAACTATCAAATCTAAAATTACCAATCAAGCGCAAGTGTTGAAAAAATTGAGGAATTGCAATATTCGCAACATGAAATATTGGGCTGATGAAGTAAAAAGTGGCGATCCTGATAATTTCGAGGGACGAGCTGCTGCCTATTATTGGAAAGAAGCTTTCCCTGAAATCAATAATTTCACAAGAGATCGAGAAGGTATTCCACCGAATAATTTGCTCAATTATGGTTACGCCATATTGCGAGCCGTAGTTGCTCGTGCCTTAGTTGGCAGCGGATTATTGCCAACTTTTGGTATCCACCATCACAATCGCTACAATGCTTATTGCTTAGCCGATGATATTATGGAGCCATACCGCCCATTCGTCGATTATTTGGTTATGACAATTATAGATTCAGGTGAAGATATTACCGAATTAACTACTTCTATAAAAAAAAGACTTTTGCAAATTCCGACAATAGACGTTAAGATTGGAGGAAAACAGAGTCCTTTAATGGTTGCCGTCGGACAAACAACAGCATCATTGTATCAATGTTTTGAAAAAAGTTCAAGGAAAATAAAATATCCGGAATTTACATAAGATACTATACTTATGCACAATTCTACACGCTTAAATCAATATCGCATTATGTGGGTTTTAGTATTATTTGATTTACCCACAGAGACAAAAAAGGAGAAAAAAGTTTATTCCGATTTCAGGAAAAAATTAGTTAAAGATGGTTTTACCATGTTTCAATTTTCTATTTATCTCCGCCATTGTCCAAGTGTGGAAAACGCCAATGTCCATATTAAGCGGGTAAAGAATTTTCTTCCCGAAAAAGGACATATAGGTATATTATGTATTACCGACAAACAATTTGGAATGATGGAATTGTTTTATGGGAAAAAAGAGGCGGAAAAACAAGTCGGTTGGCAACAGTTGGAACTCTTTTAAAAATCTTGTAAACTTAATTCAGGAAAATAGATTTGCATAACATTGTGCTGCAAACTCACCCATCTCTTTTAATACAAAAATCTCGACTTTCATCGAGATTTTATGTTGAAAAACAGCATTTTTCTTCAATTCTATTTTTAGTTGTAAATGATTGAAATACAATCAGTTTTGTTGACCTATGCTGTATTTCAAGAATCAAAGATACTAATTTGAAAGCAATTCACAACATCGGCACTGAGCATATAGACGATATTATGCTGTATTTCAAGAATCAAAGATACTAATTTGAAAGCAATTCACAACCGTCTCCAACGCCTGCAAGGTGAAGTGCACGCTGTATTTCAAGAATCAAAGATACTAATTTGAAAGCAATTCACAACAAGAGGTTGTTCAAGCTGTTTTGGGAAAACGCTGTATTTCAAGAATCAAAGATACTAATTTGAAAGCAATTCACAACTCCAAGGTACTCTTATTTTTTTCATAATACGCTGTATTTCAAGAATCAAAGATACTAATTTGAAAGCAATTCACAACAGCTTCTGCAAGCTCCTCTCTTCCTTCCTTGCTGTATTTCAAGAATCAAAGATACTAATTTGAAAGCAATTCACAACATATTTGTGGCAGTTATTGTTATTTGAGAGCTGTATTTCAAGAATCAAAGATACTAATTTGAAAGCAATTCAC
>Ga0209628_10000594_pt1 | contig 22484 bp, 25 predicted proteins | sample TergutCu122P4_FD_187285 | JGI IMG/M metagenome (GOLD analysis project Ga0209628, IMG submission 187285) | Cubitermes ugandensis P4 segment gut microbial communities from Kakamega Forest, Kenya - Cu122 P4 (SPAdes) (version 2) | ecosystem: Host-associated > Arthropoda: Insects > Digestive system...
GATTCTCAGCCTGCATCCGCACAATGACCGGGGCACCGCCGTCGCCGCCGCCGAACTCGGCCTGATGGCCGGGGCCGACCGCGTCGAGGGCTGTCTGTTCGGCAATGGCGAGCGCACCGGCAATGTCGATCTCGTCACGCTGGCGCTCAATCTGCATACCCAGGGCGTCGCCAGCGGCCTCGACTTTTCCGACATCAACGGCATCGCCCGCCTCTGCGAGCAATACACGAGGCTTCCCATTCATCCGCGCCATCCCTATGTGGGCGATCTGGTATTCACCGCCTTTTCCGGCTCCCATCAGGACGCCATCAAGAAGGGCTTCGCGGCGCAGCAGGCGGGGGCGTCCTGGGCCGTTCCCTACCTGCCCATCGACCCGGCGGATGTCGGGCGAAGCTACGATTCAGTCATCCGCATCAATAGCCAGTCGGGCAAGGGGGGCGTCGCCTGGCTGATGGAAAGCGGCCACGGCGTCGCGATGCCGCGCCGCTTGCAGGTGGAATTTTCCGGCATCGTCCAGAAGCGCGCCGACCAGCAGGGCGGCGAAATCAGCGCCGACGACATCTGGCGCCTGTTTGCCGCCGCCTATCTCGACACCCGCAGCCCGGTCGATTACCGCGAGCACCACCTGTACGAGCGCGGCAGCGCCCAGGGCATCCGCCTCGCGGTGGATATCGACGGCGAGCCGCATGTGCTCACCGGCGAAGGCAACGGCCCGATCAACGCGGCGGTGCACGCCTTGCAGGGCGCCGGCATCACCATTCAGGTGCGCAGTTACGAAGAACGCTCGATGATCCCGGCGGGCGACGACGGCAACGCCAATGCCTGCGCCTTCATCGAACTGGCCGCCAACGGGCGCGAATGCTACGGTGTCGGCATCGACGGCAATATCGTCACCGCCTCGATCAAGGCGCTGTTGAGCGGAGTCAACAGATTGCAATGCGCCATGCCATGTGGCGAAAGGCGACAGGCGGCCTGAGCATGCCCCCTTCCTATACGCACGGTCACGAGCGCGCCGCCCTGGCTTCGCATGGCGCGCGCACCGCCTCGAATTCGGCGGCCTATCTGCTGCCCCGCCTGACACCGGGGATGCGCATCCTCGACATTGGCTGCGGCCCCGGCAGCATCACCCTGGATCTCGCGGCGCGGGTCGCGCCCGGCCAGGTCATCGGCCTGGAAAACAGCGAAACGCCGCTCATTGCCGCCCGCGCCGCAGCCGCCGCCCGCGCGGATGCGACGACCTTGTTCCAGATTGGCGATGCGCTGAACCTGCCCTTCGAGAACGAATCCTTCGACGTGGTGCACGCCCATCAGGTTCTGCAACATCTGAGCGACCCGGTGCGCGCCCTGCGGGAAATGCAGCGCGTCTGCCAGCCGGGCGGCTGGATCGCCTGCCGGGATGCGGATTACGCGGCGATGAGCTGGTATCCGGCGCTGCCCGGACTCGAACGCTGGCGGCAAGCCTATTGCGCGGCGGCCCGCGCCAATGGCGGCGAACCCGACGCCGGCAGGCGGCTGCGCGCCCGGGCGCGGGCGGCGGGCATCAATGGCCCGCAAATCACGGCTTCCGCATGGAGCTACGCCGATACGGAAAGCTGCCGCTGGCTGGGCGACGGGCAGGCGGCGCGCTGCGCCGGCGAGATATTTTCCCGGCAAGCCGGGGAGCAAGGACTCACCGCGGCGGATGTCGCGGAAATCGTCGACGCCTGGCGGCAATGGGGCGGCGAAGCGGACGCCTGGTTCTGCATGCCGCACGGCGAACTGCTGGCGCAAAAATCCCGGTAAGCTGGCTCCCCGAACTTCAACCAGAAAGGACTCGCCATGCGTCAAACCCTGCTCGCCGCCGCCCTCGCCCTGCTCGGCGCCAGCGCCGCCCAGGCCGCCGGATTTTCGCTGCACAGCCCGGACATCCAGGGCAAAAGCATCGACAACAAGCACGTTCTCGACGGCTTCGGCTGCCACGGCGACAACGTCTCCCCGGCGCTGAACTGGAGCAATCCCCCGGCCGGCGCCAAGAGCTTCGCCCTGCTGGTGCACGACCCCGACGCGCCGACCGGCGGCAGCGGCTGGTGGCACTGGATCATCGTCAACCTGCCCGCCGACCTGCGCGCCCTGCCGCAAGGCGCTGGCGACCCCGCCGCCAACGCCCTGCCCGCCGCCACGCAAGTCCGCACCGATTTCGGCAAACCCGGCTGGGGCGGCCCCTGCCCGCCGGTTGGCGACAAGGCGCATCGCTACGTCTTTACCCTCTACGCGCTGAAGGTCGACAAACTCGACATACCCGCCGAAGCCACGGCGGCTTACGCCGGCTTCATGGTCAATGCCAACGCTATCGGCAAGGCCAGCTTCACGGCGCGCTACGGGCGGCAGAAATAGGGCCGCGGAGCGGGTCGAAACCGCCCTACTTCCCGCCCGCCGCCTCCCCGGCGAATACCAGCTTGCCGTCGTCCGCGCGGAAGCTGCCCTTGAATTCGCCGAGGCCGCCGGGCGGTTCGGCGTCCAGCGGGGCGAAGCCTTCGCAGGTCTGGGTTTCGGTCACGTACATGCGCTTGCCGACGCGGATGACGAAGGCGCCGGAGGGAGCCTGCCAGACATCGACCCGCGTTTTTTCCGTGCCGCTGCCCAGTTCGTGGCGGCGCAGGCAGGCCGGCATGCGCGAGACGATCAGCACGAGATTCACCCGGTTGTTCCAGAAGTACGGCTGTTCGCGGACCAGCGTCAGGGAATGTTCCTGGCCGTCGCCGATTTCGTAGACCGCGCTGTCATTGACGCAGGCCGACAGCAGCGGCAGGGCGAGCAGGGAGAACAGGATGGGGCGCAGGCGCATGGCGTTTTTCCTCAGCGCAGTTTCCAGGACAGGGTTTCGCCGGCCCGCAGCGGCACGATGCGCTCGGCGGCGAGATAGGGGTAGCTGGCCGGCAGGCTCCAGTCTTCCTTGACCAGCGTGATCGCGCCGCGATTGCGCGGCAGGCCGTACCAGTCCGCGCCGAAAAAGCTCGCAAAGGCTTCCAGCTTGTCGAGCGCGCCGGCTTCCTCGAAGGCTTCGGCGTACAGCTCGATGGCGGCGGCGGCGGTGTAGCAGCCGGCGCAGCCGCAGGCGGCCTCCTTGGCGCCCCGGGCGTGCGGCGCCGAATCGGTGCCGAGGAAAAATTTCGGATTGCCGGAAATCGCCGCCGCGACCAGCGCCTGGCGATGGGTTTCGCGCTTCAATACCGGCAGGCAATACCAGTGCGGCCGGATGCCGCCGAAAAAGATGGCGTTGCGGTTGTACAGCAGGTGGTGCGCGGTGATGGTGGCGGCGACATTGGCCGGGGCGCTGGCGACGAATTCGGCGGCGTCCTGCGTCGTGATGTGCTCCATGACCACCTTGAGACGCGGAAAGCGTTGCGTCAGCGGCAGCAGCACGGTGTCGACGAAGGCTTTTTCGCGGTCGAACAGGTCGATGGCCGGGTCGGTGACTTCGCCATGCACCAGGAGCGGCAGGCCCAGGCGCTCCATCTCGGCCAGCGCGTCGTAAGCCCTGGCAATGTCGGTCAGGCCGGCGTCGGAATTGGTCGTCGCCCCCGCCGGGTACAGCTTCACCGCCTTGACGAAGCCGCTGGCGGCGGCTTTGGCGATTTCGGCGGGCGGCGTGTTGTCGGTCAGGTAGAGGGTGAGCAGCGGCTCGAAAGCCATGCCCCGCGGCAGCGCGGCGAGGATGCGCCGGCGGTAGGCCGCCGCCAGTTCGACGGTCGTCACCGGCGGCTTCAGGTTGGGCATGACGATGGCCCTGGCGAAGCGGGCGGTGGTATGCGGCAGCACGGCGGCCAGCGCCTCGCCGTCGCGCAGGTGGAGATGCCAGTCGTCGGGGCGGGTGATGGTCAGTTGCATGGGCGGATATTCGTGATGGTTTTGGGGATTCTAGCTTTTCAGCGCCAGCGCGCGCTGATAAAGCGCATTTTTCGCCGCGCCGGAGATGGCCGCCGCCAGCTTCGCCGCCTGTTTGACCGGCAGGCCGTCGGCCAGCAGCAGCCGCAGCACGCGCTCGCCCTCGCCATCGTCGGCCGTGGCCGGCGCGCCGGAGACGATCAGCACGAATTCGCCGCGCTGGCGGTTGGCGTCGGCTTTGAGCCAATCCGCCGCTGCGCTCAGGGGGCCGGAGTGGATGCTCTCGAACAGCTTGGTCAGTTCGCGGGCGATGACCAGCGTGCGCTCGCCGAGCAAGGCGGCGAGATCGATGACGGTTTCCAGCACGCGATGCGGCGCTTCGTGGAAAACCAGCGCAGCGGGCTGGGCGCGCAGCGCCTCGATGGCCTGCCGGCGCTGCCCGGCCCTGGCCGGCAGAAAACCGTAGAACAGGAAATGCTCGTCGGGCAGCCCGGCCGCCGACAGCGCGGTGATCGCCGCGCAGGGGCCGGGCAGCGGCACGACGCGGCAGCCGGCGGCGCGCGCGGCGGCGACGATGCGGGCGCCGGGGTCGGAAATGCCCGGTGTGCCGGCATCCGAAATCAGCGCCACCGATTCGCCGGCCAGCAGGCGTTCGACGATGCGCGCCGCCGCCTCGCGCTCGTTGTGCTGGTGCGCCGGCAGGGTGCGCGCCGCCGAGCCGAGTTGCCTGAGCAGCGGCGCGCTATGCCGGGTGTCCTCGGCGGCGACCCACGGCGTCCGGCGCAGGATGTCCTCGGCGCGCCGGGTCAGGTCGGCGAGATTTCCGAGCGGCGTGGGAACGACATACAATGCGGCGGACTCTACTGTCATGGCGCGGCCAATGCTGGCGAACCTCAAGCGGGCAATCTTCAACGATACCACCACGGCGCGGGGCCGCGAAGCCGAGGCCGCCGCCGCCCGCCATCTGGAAAGCCGGGGGCTGCGCGTGATGGCGCGCAATTACCGCATTCGCGGCGGCGAAATCGACCTGATCTGCCGCGACGGCCCCACCCTGGTGTTCGTCGAAGTGCGCCTGCGCGGGCGCGGCGACTACGGCGGCGCGGCGGCCAGCATCACCGCCGCCAAGCAGCGGCGCATCGCGCTGGCCGCCCGTCATTACCTGGCCGGCCAGCCGGAATGCGGTTGCCGCTTCGACTGCGTTCTGTTCGACGGCGAGCGGATCGAATGGCTGCGCGATGCGTTTGCTGTGGACGCTTAGTCTGCTGCTGTGGCTGCCCGCCGCCCTGGCCGGCGACGGCATCCGCATCCTGGTGCAGCGTTCGCCGCTGGCCGGCAGCCAGTATTACGCGCTCGGCCAATACTGGCCGCAACTGAAGGTCGGCGACGCCCTGCAACTCATCCGCGAGCCGGACAACCGCCACGACCGCCAGGCGATCCGCGTCGAATGGCGCGGCCACCCGCTCGGCTACGTGCCGCGCGCCAACAACCGGGCGCTGGCCGCCGCGCTCGACGCCGGCGAGCGCCTGGTCGCGCGCATCGCCGAACTGAACGAGCACCCCGACCCGTGGCGGCGGGTGCGCTTCGAGGTGTTCGTCGATCTGTAATTCGATTTTTACTTCAAGACGACAACAATAGTACCCATCGTCATTCTGCGCGTAGCGAAGCGTAATCACAGAATCCAGACTCTGCATGGATTCCGCGACTGCGCGCGGAATGACGGGCTATATCAATAATTTAACGCTTGAAGTGGAAATGGAATAAGGTAGAATGCCCCTTTGCCCCACCGCTACAGGAAACATGGATCTGATCGCCCGCGTCGCCCGGCATTTCGAGGACAGCGCCCAAACCAAGCTGCACGCCGTCGAGGCGCTGGCGACGCCCGTCGCCGACGCCATCGAGGCGCTCACCGGCTGCCTCATCAACGGCGGCAAGATTCTCGCCTGCGGCAATGGCGGCTCGGCGGCCGACGCCCAGCATTTCGCCGCCGAACTGATCGGCCGCTTCGAGGCCGAGCGCCAGGAACTGGCGGCCATCGCGCTGACCACCGATACCTCGATTCTGACCGCGGTGGCCAACGATTATGGCTACAACCGGGTTTTCTCCCGCCAGGTGCGCGGCCTCGGCCATGCTGGCGACATCCTGCTGGCGATTTCGACCTCCGGCAATTCCGGCAACGTCATCGAGGCCATCGAGGCCGCGCACGAGCACGACATGCGCGTCGTCGCGCTGACCGGCAAGGGCGGCGGCGAAATCGGCCGGCAGCTGCGCGCCGGCGATATCCATCTGTGCGCGCCCGCCGAGCGGACGGCGCGCATCCAGGAAATCCACCTGCTCATCATCCATTGCCTGTGCGATGGCATCGACGCACTACTTCTGGGAGTCGAATAATGCCGAAACCGAAACTCACCCTCGCCGCCGCCCTGCTCGCCGCCGCCCTGCCGGCGCTCCAGGGGTGCTTTCCGACCGTCGTCACCGGCGCCGCGGCCGGCGTGCTGTCCATCCAGGACCGCCGCTCGACCGGCACCCAGACGGACGACGAGACCAGCGAGTGGAAAGCCTCGATGCGCGTGCCGGACCAATACAAAAAGCCGTCCCACCTGAATTTCACCGCCTTCAACCGGCGCCTCCTGATGACCGGCGAGGTTCCCGACGCCGAGGCCAAGGCGGCCATCGAAGCCAGCGCGCGCGCCATCGAAGGCGTCCAGGAGGTCTACAACGAACTGGGCGTCGGCCCGGTTTCCTCGCTCGGCAGCCGCAGCAACGACAGCTACATCACCTCCAAGCTGAAGGCCCGCCTGGTCGATTCCAACCAGCTTTCGGCCAATCACGTCAAGGTCGTCACCGAGCGCGGCATCGCCTACCTGATGGGCATCCTCAACGAGCGCGAGGCCAAGACCGCCATCGCCGTGGCGCGCACCACGTCCGGCGTGCTGAAAGTGGTCAGCCTGATCGAGGTCGTCGACGAGGCCGAAACCCGGCGTCTGGACGAGCAGACGCTGGGCGCCCGCAAGCCGCCGCCGGCCGCCGCCCCGGTCGAAAACCGCTGATCGCCCGGCCGGCCATGTCTTACGCGGCGCCCGCCTTCGAGGGCAAGATCTGCCCGCCGGAACGGCTGTCGGCCGAAATCGCCGGACTGCCCAGGCCGCTGGTATTCACCAACGGCTGCTTCGACATCCTGCATCGCGGCCACGTCACCTATCTGGCGCAGGCCGCCGCGCTCGGCGCGGCGCTGGTGGTGGCGCTGAACAGCGACGCCTCGGTGCAGCGCCAGGGCAAGGGCGGCGACCGCCCGGTCAACCCGCTGGCCGACCGCCTGGCGGTGATGGCGGCGCTCGGCTGTGTGTCGCTGGTCACCTGGTTCGACGAGGACACGCCGCTGCAACGCATACTCGAATGCCGCCCGGAAATCCTCGTCAAGGGCGGCGACTGGCCGCCGGAACGCATCGTCGGCGCGGCGGAAGCGCGTGGCTGGGGCGGCGCGGTGCATTCCATCCCCTTCCTCCACCAGACATCGACCACGGCGCTGCTGGAAAAGATTCGCCGGCTGTAATCAGCCGCCCAGCGCGACTTTCAGCGACTGCACTTCGTCCTGCGATTCCTGGACGATTTCGGCCAGCAGCGCGGCGTCGAACAGGCGGTCGAGCACCGTGGTGTCGACCGCGCCGCCGAATGCCGGGTCGCGCCAGGCATGATCGCGGTTGGCGATCTTGTTGGCGATGTAGAGCACGTCGGCCAGCGTGTGGATTTCCGTGACCGGGCGGTCGGTTTCGTGCTCCTGCACGGCGGTCAGCACCGCTTCCGGCGAGCCGAGCGCCGACAGCAGCGCGTGGCCGATATTGTCGTGCCAGTCGCTCAACAGCGCGTAAAGCTCGATCTTGTCGGCGACCAGTTCGGGGAAATTGGCGGCGCGCGACATCAGGTAAAAGACGCCCAGATCGTGCACCAGCCCGGCGAACATGGCCTCGTCGCCGTTGATCCTGGCGAGCTTCCTAGCCAGGATGCGGCACAGCGCGGCGACGTAGGTGGTGTGCACCCACAGCTTCCGGGAAAGATCGCCGAATGCCTGCATCTGCTTGGATTTCAGCATCTGCTCCATGGCCACGGCGAAGGACACCGTGCGCACCGCCTCCATGCCGACGCGGATGATGGCGCTCTTGACATCGGCCACCTCGCGGCCCGCCGGGTTGAGCGCCGCCGAATTGGCCATGCGGATGATCTTGGTGCTCATCAGCGGCTCGGCGCCGACCAGCTTGGCAAGCTGCTCGACGCTGAGCTTGGGATCCTTCAGCGCGGCGCGCACCTGGAAGGTGATGTCGAGAAAGGTCGGAAAGGTGATTTCATTGCCCGACAGGTCGCGGGCAATGTCTTCGAGGATCTTGAAGGTGAGGGAATTGGCCATGATCCGATCCGGTTCGAAATCGACGGGGCCGCCTGCCGCCGCCCGGCCCGCAAGGCTTCCGGCGGGCGGCGTGCGAGGCCGGGGTCAGAAGGGGATGTCGTCCCCCAGATCGTCGAAGGAAGGCTTGGGCTTGTTCTTCGGCGGGGCCGGCGCGTAGTCGCCCGGCTCGTCGTAACCGCCGCCGCCGCCCGGCGCAGCCGGCGCGCCCATGCCCTGACGGCTGCCGAGCATCTGCATTTCGGTCGCCTCGATTTCGGTGGTGTAGCGATCCTGGCCGTCCTTGTCCTGCCATTTGCGCGTCTTGATGCGCCCCTCGATATAGACCGGGGAGCCTTTTTTCAGATACTGGCCGGCGATTTCCGCCAGCTTGCGGTAAAAGACCACGCGATGCCATTCGGTGATCTCGCGCTTCTCGCCGCTGTTCTTGTCTTTCCAGCTTTCCGTCGTCGCCATGCGGATATTGCAGATGGCATCACCGCTTGCCGTGTAGCGCGTTTCCGGGTCGGCGCCCAGATTGCCGACGAGAATCACCTTGTTGACCGAAGCCATGCCTCTATCTCCCCCACGCGAATGAAAAAATAAGTCAGAACTGGCTCAAGTATACCTTGCGCCGCCTTTCCGGCCAGCATTTCCGTCCGGCGGCCGGGCTGGCGGGCAGAGGGCGGGGGCTTCGGAAATTGTAACGACCCGCCCGGCCTGTCGAGTGGCGCCGCGCCGCGCCCGTTGCGCCCCGCTGTTTGATTCGCGCCCATCTGCCGTTACACTTGCACGTTTGATTTCTCGCGGTTTTTTCCCCGATGCTCGAAGCTGACAATCTCGAATGTGTGCGCGGCGAGCGCCGGCTGTTCGCGGGGCTGGGCTTTCGGCTGGCGGCGGGGGAACTGCTCTACTTGCAGGGCAAGAACGGTTCCGGGAAAACCAGCCTGCTGCGCATGCTGCTCGGCCTGCTGCCGCCGGAAAGCGGCGAGGTGCGCTGGAAGGGCGGGCCGATCCGCAAGCTGGCCGACGATTACCGCGCCGATCTGTGCTATCTGGGGCACCAGAACGCCATCAAGGAAGAACTGACGCCGCTGGAAAACCTGCTCGCCGCCGCCCGCCTGGCCGGCGAGGAACTGAACGAGGACGACGCCATCGACGCGCTGGAACAGGTTGGCCTGGCGGGCCGCGAGGATCTGGCCTGCAAGTATCTGTCGCAGGGCCAGAAGCGCCGCGTGGCGCTTGCCCGGCTGGTCGGGGAGCGGCGACCACTGTGGATTCTCGATGAACCCTTCGTGGCGCTCGACGCGGCCGCCGTCGATTGGCTGGCCGGCGTCATTTCCGGCCACTTGCAGCGCGGCGGCCTGTGCGTGATGACCACGCACCAGCCGGTCAGCATCGCCGCCGGCGCGGTGCGCGAATTGCGGCTGGGCTGAGATGTTCCGGGTCATTCTGGCGGTGATCGGCCGCGATCTCAGACTCGCCATGCGGCGGCAGGCCGACATCGTGTCGGTGCTGTTCTTTTTCGTCATCGTGGTCAGCCTGTTTCCGCTCGGCGTCGGGCCGGAGCCGGCGCTGTTGCGCACGCTGGCCCCCGGCATCCTGTGGGTGGCGGCCCTGCTGGCGACCATGCTGTCCCTGCCGCGCCTCTTCGCCGACGATCACCGCGACGGCACGCTGGAGCAACTGGCGCTTTCGCCACATCCGCTCGGCATCGTGGTTACCGGCAAAGTGATTGCCCACTGGCTGGTGTCCGGCCTACCGCTGGCGCTGATCGCGCCGGTGCTCGGCATGCAGTTCGGTCTTGCCGCCGACGCGCTGGCCATGCTGACCGGCGCCATCCTGCTCGGCACGCCGGCGCTGTCCGGCATCGGCGCGATCGGCGCGGCGCTGACCCTGGGCCTGCGCGGCGGCGGCGTGCTGCTGTCGCTGCTGGTGCTGCCCTTGTACATCCCGGTGTTAATATTCGGCGCTGGCGCGGTCGATGCCACGGTATCCGGCCTCGGCGGCGAAGGACACCTGTCGCTGCTCGCCGCGCTGACTTTCGCCTCACTCGGCTTCGCCCCCTGGGCCTCGGCCGCTGCCCTGAAGATCGCCCTGGAATGAAAGACCGCTTCAATCTCTACCGCTTCGCGTCGCCAGCCGTTTTCTACCCGCTGGCGGGCCGGATGATTCCGTGGTTCGCCGCCGCCGCCGCCGTTTTCGGGCTGGCCGGGCTGTGGCTGGGCATGCTGGTGGCGCCGACCGATTTTCAGCAGGGCGAGGGCTACCGGATCATCTTTTTGCACGTGCCGGCTTCCTGGATGTCGATGTTCATCTATCTGGTGATGGCCTTCTGGGCGGCCATCGGCCTCGCCTTCAACACCCGGCTGTCGGGCATGATGGCGCAGGCGCTGGCGCCGACCGGCGCGCTGATGGCCTTCCTGTCGCTGTGGACCGGGGCGCTGTGGGGCAAGCCGATGTGGGGCACATGGTGGGTCTGGGATGCCCGGCTGACGTCGGAACTGATCCTGCTCTTCCTGTACATCGGCTATCTGGCGCTGACCGCCGCCATCGACGACGCGCGCCGCGCCGACAAGGCCGGCGCCCTGCTGCTCCTGGTCGGCGTGGTCAATATCCCGATCATCTATTTCTCGGTGCAGTGGTGGAACACGCTGCATCAGGGGTCGAGCGTCAATCTGACCAAGTCCTCGATGGCCGTCACCATGCTCTGGGGCATGCTCTTGATGGCGCTGTGCTTCTGGATGTATTCCATCGCCATCGCCTTGGCCCGCGTGCGCGCCATCATGCTCGAACGCGAGTGGAACGCCGACTGGGCGCGGGCCGAAGTGGAGCGGACATGATCTACTGGAACAGCGTCGGCGATTTTCTCGCCATGGGCGGCTACGGCCTCTACGTCTGGGGGTCGTTCGGCGCGACCGCGCTGCTGATGAGCGTCGAGCCGCTGCTCGTCGCCCGCCGCAAGAAGCGCACCGTCGCCCGCGTCAAACGCCAGTTGCGGGCCGACGCCCGCGCAGAAACCCGGAGCACCGCCGCATGAAGTCCCGTCACAAGAAACTGGCGCTGATCGGCGGCGCCCTGGCCATCGTCGGCATCATCGCCGCGCTGGTGCTGAACGCGCTGAACAGCAACATCGCGCTGTACATTTCGCCGACCGATGTCGCCGCCGGCAGGGCACCGGCCGACCGGCTGTTCCGCATCGGCGGCATGGTCAAGGAAGGCAGCGTCGCCCGCCAGGCCGACGGCGTCACCATCGCCTTCGTCGTCACCGATACCGAGAACGACATCGCCGTCCATTACAAGGGCATCCTTCCCGACCTGTTCAAGGAAGGCAAGGGCGTCGTCGCCCAGGGCCGGCTGGCCGGCGACGGCAGTTTCACCGCCAGCGAGGTGCTGGCCAAGCACGACGAAAATTACATGCCGCCGGAGGCCGCCAAGGCCGTCGGCGACGCCCACGCCCGCGCCGCCGAGAAAAAGGCCGGCGATGCCCCCGCCAGCCCCCCAACCGCGAGCAACTGACAGCATGATTCCTGAACTCGGCCACTTCGCCCTCATCCTCGCCGCGCTGGTCGCGCTGGCGCTCGGCACGCTGCCGCTGATCGGCGCTCACCGCCAGCAGCCGGCCTGGATGGCGATGGCCCGCCCGGCCACCGCCGCCATGACGCTGCTGGTGTTCTTTTCCTACGCCTGTCTGACGCAAGCCTTCGTCGTCAGCGACTTTTCGGTGCTCTATGTCGCGCAGAATTCCAACTCGCTGCTGCCCACGGTCTATCGCGTCGCCGCCGTCTGGGGCAGCCACGAAGGCTCGCTGCTGTTGTGGATGCTGATGCTGGCCGGCTGGGCGCTGGCCGTCGCGCTGCTCTCGCGCCAGTTGCCGGAAGCCATGACCGCCCGCGTGCTCGGCGCGCTCGGCCTGGTTTCCTTCGGCTTCCTGCTGTTCATCCTGCTCACCTCCAACCCCTTCGCGCGCCTGCTGCCCGCCGCCGCCGAGGGGCGCGACCTCAACCCGATGCTGCAAGACCCCGGCCTGGTCATCCACCCGCCGCTCCTGTACATGGGCTATGTCGGCTTCTCGGTCGCCTTCGCCTTCGCCATCGCCGCGCTCTTGTCCGGCAAGCTCGACGCCGCCTGGGCGCGCTGGTCGCGGCCGTGGACGACAGCGGCGTGGATTTTCCTGACGCTGGGCATCGCCGTCGGCTCGTGGTGGGCCTATTACGAACTGGGCTGGGGCGGCTGGTGGTTCTGGGATCCGGTCGAGAACGCTTCCTTCATGCCCTGGCTGGTCGGCACGGCGCTGATCCACTCGCTGGCCGTCACCGAAAAGCGCGGCAGCTTCAAGAACTGGACCGTGCTGCTGGCCATCTCGGCCTTCTCGCTGTCGCTTTTGGGCACCTTTCTGGTGCGCTCCGGCGTGCTGACCTCGGTGCATGCCTTCGCCACCGATCCGGCGCGCGGCATCTTCATCCTGATTTTCCTGATCGTCGTCATCGGCTCGTCGCTCGCGCTGTTCGCCTGGCGGGCGCCGACGGTCGGCCTGGGCGGGCGCTTCGGCCTGGTGTCGCGCGAATCCATGCTGCTCACCAACAACGTGCTCTTGGTCGTCGCCTGCGCCACGGTGCTGCTCGGCACGCTCTATCCGCTCCTGGTCGACGCGCTGGCCATCGGCAAGATTTCGGTCGGCCCGCCCTATTTCAACGCGGTGTTCGCGCCGGTCATGGTTCCCGTGCTGTTCCTGCTCGGCCTCGGCCCCTTCGCCCGCTGGAAGGAAGCCTCGCTGCCGGAGATCCTGCGCGCCGTGCGCTGGGCCTTCGCCGCCGGCGTCGTCGCCGCCGTCGCCGTGCCGCTGATCTACGGCCGGTGGACGCCACTGACCGCCCTCGGCCTGTTGCTGGCCGGCTGGGTCGCCGTTGCCGCCCTCATCAACTTCATCGGCCGGGCGCGCCAGACGCGCGGCGCAGGCTCCCTGCTGCGCGCCGCGCTGCGCCAGCCCAAGAGCTTCGTCGGCATGCACCTGGCTCATCTCGGCGTCGCCGTGTTCGTCGTCGGCGTCACCATGGTCATGAGCTTCGAGGAAGAAAAGGATGTCAAGATGGAGCAGGGCGAGTCGGTCGCCGTCGCCGGCTACACCTTCACCTTCCAGGGCGTCCATGAGGTTCGCGGGCCGAACTACACCGCCGCCCAGGGCCGCTTCGACCTGAGCCGGGATGGCCGCCCGCTGCGCACGCTGACGCCGGAAAAGCGCAATTACTTCTCCTCGGCCATGCCGATGACCGAGGCCGCGATCGACGCGGGACTCTTGCGCGATGTCTATGTCTCGCTCGGCGAGCCGATCGACCGCGACCAGCCGGAAGGCGCCTGGGCCGTGCGCGTCTATTACAAGCCTTTCGTCGACTGGATCTGGGGCGGCTGCCTGCTGATGGCCCTCGGCGGCCTCTTCGCCATGCTCGACCGCCGTTACCGCCCGAAGGCGCGCAGCGCCGCCCGTCCGCCCGCAGGGAGCCAAGCCGCATGAACCGCTACACCTGGATACTCGGCGCTTTCGCCGCCCTCGTCGTCCTGCTCGCCGTCGGCCTCGGCCTCAATCCGCGCGACATCCCCTCGCCGCTGGTCGGCAAGCCGGCCCCCGCCTTCCGCCTGGCGGTGCTGGCGGAGCCGGACAAGACCTTCGGCCCCGAAGACCTGCGCGGCAAGCCCTGGCTGCTCAATGTCTGGGCCTCGTGGTGCGTCTCCTGCCGGCAGGAGCACCCGCTGCTGGTCGACTTCTCGAAAAAGACCGACGTGCCGCTGATCGGCCTCAGCTACAAGGAAGTGCGCGGCGACGGCGATTTCGACGCGAGCAAGATGCCCGCCGACGAGGAGCGGAAACTGGCGCTGCAACGCGCCGGCGGCTGGCTGCGCGAGCACGGCAACCCCTACCGGCTGACGGCGATGGATATCGACGGCCGCGTCGGCATCGACTTCGGCGTCTATGGCGTGCCGGAAACCTATGTCATCGACAAGGCAGGCGTCATCCGCATGAAGCATATCGGGCCGGTCACCCCGGAGGTGCTGGCGCGCAAGATCATGCCGCTCTTGGCGGAACTCGGCAAATGATCGCCCGCGCCCTGCTCCTCGCCCTTTGCCTGGCCGCCAGCGGCGCGCAGGCGTCGTCGGCCAGGGAAGCCGCCGTGGCCACCGACCCGGTGGCCGAAAAGCGCCTGCAGGCGCTGTCCAAGGAATTGCGCTGCCTGGTCTGCCAGAACGAAACCATCGCCGATTCCAACGCTGATCTGGCCGTCGACCTGCGCCGCGAGATACGCGGCATGATCCACGACGGCAAGTCGGACGCCGAAATCGTCGATTTCATGGTCGCCCGCTATGGCGATTTCGTGCTCTACCGGCCGCCGGTCAAGGGCGTCACGCTGCTCCTCTGGGGCGGCCCGCTCGTCCTGCTGCTGCTCGGCGTCGGCGGCCTGTTCGCCTACCTGCGCCGGCGCGCCGGCCGCCTCGGCGACACCGAGCGCCCGCTGTCGGCCGAGGAAAGCCGGCGCATCGAAGCCCTGCTCAAGGAAACCGACAAGAAATGATGCCCTTCGTTCTCTGCGCGGCGCTGATCGTCGCGCTCGCCTGCGCCTTCCTGCTCCCGCCCCTGTGGTCCGGCCGGCGCCGCGCGGCCGTGGACAACGACCGCCAGGCGGCCAATCTCGCCATTTTCCGCGACCAGTTGGCCGAACTGGAACGCGAACGCCAGGAAGGCCTGCTGGCCGCCGCCGATTTCGACCACGCCCGCCAGGAATTGCAGCGCCGCCTGCTCGACGAGGCCGGCCCGGCGGCTGATGCCGCCGCCGGCGCCGCCGCGCCCAGCCGCAAGGCGGCGCTGGCGCTGCTCGTGCTGCTGCCGCTCGGCGCGGCGCTCGGCTATGCGCTGCTCGGCAACCCGGCGGCGCTCGACCCGGCGGCGCGCACCGCGCCGCCGCCGCCCCCGGCCAACGCCGGTTTCGACCAGAAGCAGATCGACGATCTGGTCGCCCGCCTGGCCGAACGCCTGCGAAACAACCCGGACGACACCAAGGGCTGGCTGACGCTGGCCCGCTCCTACAAGGCGCTGGGCCGCTACGAGGAATCCGTCAAGGCTTACGTCAAGGCCGAAAAGGTCATCAACGACGATCCCGATCTGCTGGCCAGCTACGCCGAAGCGGTCGCCATGGCCAATGGCCAGAACCTGGCCGGCAAGCCGCTGCAACTGATCGAGCGCGCCCTGAAAATCAATCCCAAGCACGTCTGGAGCCTGTACCTCGCCGGCGCCGCCGCGATGCAGGCCAACGACATCAAGAAAGGCATCGCCTACTGGGAAACCGCGCTGCCGCTGGCCGACCCCGATTCGGAACTGGGCAAGGCGATGCGCGAGGGCGTCGACGAAGCGAAACGGGGGCGTTAGCCCGTGGTCGACGCTGCCCGGCGCGGTTTTCTTCGCGGCCGGCCGCGGCCCAAGGCCGAGTTGCGTCCGCCCTGGGCCGGGGCGGAAAACGCCTTCATCGACGCCTGCACGCGCTGCGGCGATTGTCTGCGGGCTTGCCGGGAAGGCATCATCGTCAGCGGCGACGGCGGTTATCCGGCCATCGATTTCGCCCGTGGCGAATGCAGCTTCTGCGCCGCCTGTGTCGCCGCCTGCCAGCCGCAAGCACTGCTGCGCCGCGCCGGCGAAGCGCCGTGGCCGTACTGGGCGCGGCTCGGCCCCGCCTGCCTGCCGGCGCAGGGCGTCGAATGCCGGGTGTGCGGGGATTATTGCGGCGAGCGGGCCATCCGTTTCCCGCCCCGCCTCGGCGGCAGCCCGCTGCCGGAAATCGACGCCGCCCGCTGCACCGGCTGCGGCGCCTGCCTCAAGCCCTGCCCGGCGAACGCCATCCGTGTCGCTTGAAATGAACACGGGCGCGGTGTCGCCACCGCGCCCGTGTTCATCGGCCAGGCCGGTCGTTCAGAAGCGGCGCAGCCGCGCGCGGACGACCTGGTAGGGGCGGATCGCATAGGCCGTCGCGCCGAAACCGCTCCAGACGTGCACCATGCGGGTGAAGGGGAAGACCAGGAACAGCGTCATGCCGAAGAAGATGTGCACCTTGTAGATGGTATTCACCTCCGCCAGCAGCGCCGGGTTCGGGTGCAGGTAGATGATGCTCTGCACCCAGTTCGCCAGCGTAATCATCACGCCGGCATCGCCCGCGCTGGCGTGGCCGACGGAAACCGGGATGGTGCACAGCCCCAGCGCCAGCGTCAGCAGGATCCAGGTGATGATGAACTTGTCCGAACCCCGGCTGGCGACCGCGACGCGGGTGTTGAACATGCGGCGCACCCACAGCATCGCGGCGCCGATGATGCCGACGACGCCGAAGATGGCGCCGGCCCAGATGGCGATCATCTGGTGCGTCATGTCCGGGATGCCCAGCGCGGTGAATACGCCGTGCGGCGTCAGCAGGCCGACCAGGTGGCCGCCGAAGATGCACAGCACGCCGATATGGAACAGGTTGCTGGCCAGGCGCATGCTCGACTTGGTCAGCAACTGGCTGGAATCGCTTTTCCAGGTGTATTGCTCGCGGTCGAAACGCACCAGGCTGCCGAGCAGGAACACGGAGAGCGCGATGTACGGATACACGCCGTAGATGAAATTGTGCAGGCTCATGATGATGTAGTCTCCTCAGGCGGCCAGGCGGATCAGCGCCGCCCGCCCTTCGATGATGGAAGTGAGCGCGGCATAGGGGCTGCCGGCTTTTTTCAGGTTTTCCGTCAGCACCCTGAATACCTTGTTGGCGTCCGACAGGAAAACCTTGGCCTCGTCATCGCCCAACTGGGCGGCGAATTCAAGGATCAGCGGCAGGTAGTCGGGCAGTTCGTTGCCCTGCACCTCGACGCCGTAGTCCTTGTACAGTTCGCCCAGGTCGATCAGCGCCGGGCCGCGGTTCTTGTCGTCGCCGAACAGGTGGTGCGTCAGGTGCAGGCTGTGCTCGGCCACCATGTCGAAGGTCTGCACGTAGTCTTCCTGCAGCGCGGTCAGCGGCTTGCTGGCGAGATGGGCGACGAAGCCGCGCAGCGCCTCGCGCTCGGCCTCGTCGATCTCGTCGCTGGCGGCCAGACGCTCCGACAGTTCGGGCAGGTGGTCGAGCAATTCCTGCTCCGGGTATTCGAGCAGGACGGAAAGCAGTTTGTAGATTTGCACGTCGGCTCTCCTCCTCACTTGCCGGCCAACGGGGCCGGTTCCCTCGGCTCCATCGACTCCTTGCGCCGGCGCGGGAACAGCGTGACCTTGCTGACGCCGTGCGAGCTGTCGTTGCCGAAGCTGAAGCCGTTCTGGCCCTGGAAGGCGTGGAAGTCCTCCAGCGAGGCTTCGGCGTGGCTGGTCGGCACCACGAAGCGATCCTCGTGATTGGCGATGGCCAGGTAGCGGTACATCTCCAGCGCCGTGCTTTCGCTGATGCCGGCCGCTTCCAGCGCGCGGGTGTCGGCCTTGCCCTCGACATGCACCGAACGCTGGTAGCTGCGCATGGCGATCATGCGGTTGAGCGCGCTGACGATGGGCTCCTGCTTGCCGGCGGTGAGCAGGTTGGCGAGGTACTGCACCGGCAGGCGCATGGCGCCGGCGACCGGAATGGCGCCGTCCGGGCCGACGGGCAGGTTGCCCTGGTCGATCTGCGATTGCACCGGGGAGAGCGGCGGCACGTACCACACCATCGGCAGCGTGCGGAATTCCGGGTGCATCGGGAAGGCGATCTTCCAGTCGATGGCCAGCTTGTAGATCGGCGATTTCTGCGCGGCGATGATCCAGTCGTCGTTGATGCCGGCCTCGCGGGCGGCGGCGATGACCTTGGGATCATTGGGGTCGAGGAAGATCTTGCACTGCGCCTCGTACAGATCCTGCTCGTTCTTGACGCTGGCCAGTTCCTCGATGCGGTCGGCGTCGTACAGCATCATGCCGTTGTAGCGGATGCGCCCGACGCAGGATTCCGAGCACACCGTCGGCATGCCGGACTCGACGCGCGGATAGCAGCCGATGCACTTCTCGGCCTTGCCCGATTCCCAGTTGTAGAACACCTTCTTGTACGGGCAGGAGGACACGCACATGCGCCAGCCGCGGCACTTGTCCTGGTCGACCAGCACGATGCCGTCTTCCTCGCGCTTGTAGATCGAGCCGGAGGGGCAGGCCGCAACGCAGGCCGGATTCAGGCAGTGATTGCAGATGCGCGGCAGGTACATGTGGAAGGTGTTCTCGAACTGCCCGTACATCTCCTTCTGGATGTCGCGCATGTTGCGATCCTGGCTGCGCTTCGAGTATTCGCCGGCCAGGTCGTCCTCCCAGTTCGGCCCCCAGGTGATCTTTTCCATCGTCTCGCCGGTGATCTGCGACAGCGGCCGGGCGGTGGGCGCGGCTTCCGACAGCGGGGCGTTCTGCAAGCGGGCGTAGTTGTAGGTGAAGGGGGCGTAGTAATCGTCGATCTCCGGCAGATCGGGATTGGAGAAGATGTTCATCAGCCGCTTGACGCGGCTGCCGGAACGCAGTTCCAGCTTGCCGTTGACCAGTTGCCAGCCGCCGTTCCATTTGTCCTGGTTTTCCCATTCCTTGGGATAACCGATGCCCGGCTTGGATTCGACGTTGTTGAACCAGGCGTATTCGACGCCCTTGCGGTTGGTCCACACGTTCTTGCAGGTGACCGAGCAGGTGTGGCAGCCGATGCACTTGTCGAGGTTGAAGACGAGGGCGAATTGTGCGCGTACTTTCATTTCGATGTCCTTTAAGCGTTACTTGGCGCCGATGCCGACAGGATTGAGCTGCGCTTCGCGCTCAGGCGTCAGTTCGCGCTCCAGCCAGTCGATGTCATGGTCTTCCACCTTGTGCAGCACCACCTGCTCGTCACGCTGGCAGCCCACCGTGCCGTAGTAGTTGAAGCTGTAGGCGAGCTGGGCGTAGCCGCCGATCATGTTGGTCGGCTTGACGATCACCTTCGTCACCGAATTGAGGATGCCGCCGCGCTTGTTGGTGGATACCGAGCCGGGCACGTTCACGTTCTTTTCCTGCGCGTGGTACATCAGCGCCAGACCGCGCGGCAGGCGCTGCGACACCACGGCGCGCACCATCGTCGCGCCATTGGCGTTGACCGCCTCGACCCAGTCGTTGTCCTGGACGCCGATCTTCTGCGCGTCGACCTCCGAGATCCACACATAGGGGCCGCCGCGGAACAGCGTCAGCATGCGCAGGGTGTCCTGGTACGAGGAGTGGATGCCCCACTTGGAATGCGGCGTGACCCACGACAGCACCACGTGCGGCTTGGCCCTGACCTTGGCCGGGATGGTGTTCTGCGCCTTCATGTCGAGCGGGCCGCGATAGGCGCAGAAGCCCTCGCCGAAATCGAGCATCCATTCGTGGTCGTGGTAGAAGTGCGCGCGCCCGGTCAGCGTGCGGAACGGGATGTGCTCATGCACATTGGTGTAGCCGGCGGTGTAGGACACCGTTTCCGACTCGATGCCGGACCAGGTCGGCGCGGTGATGATCTTGCGCGGCTGGGCCTGGATGTCGCGGAAGGTGATCTTGTCCTCGTGGCGGCCCGCGTACAGGTGATGGTGGTCGATGCCGGTCTTCTTCGACAGCGCGCTCCAAGACTTGTGCGCCACCTCGCCGTTGGTTTCCGGCGCCAGGCGCATGACGCTGTCACAGACGTAGATGTCTTCCTCGAGCGAGGGCATGCCGTAGGAAATGCCCGGCTCCTTGACGGTGCTGTTGTGGCGCTTGAGTTCCTCGTATTCCTGCTCGGTGTTCCAGTCGATGCCCTTGACGTTGTTGCCGATCCTGGTCATCAGCGGGCCGAGGGCGATGTACTTCTTGTAGGTGTTGGCGTAGTCGCGCTCGACCACCTTGAGGATGGGCATGGTCTTGCCGGGCACCGGCGGCACGCCTTCCTTCTTCCAGTGCGTGACGTGGCCGAAGGGCTGCGCCAGTTCGGCGGCGGAGTCGTGCTGCATGGGCAGCGCCACGAGGTCCTTCTTCGTGCCCAGATGCTTTTCGGCCAGACCGGAGAAGGCCCTGGCCAGACCCTTGAAGATCTGCCAGTCGGACTTCGATTCCCAGCCCGGATTCACCGCCTCCGACAAGGGATGGATGAAGGGGTGCATGTCGGTGGTGTTGAGATCGTTCTTCTCGTACCAGGTCGCCGTCGGCAGGATGATGTCGGAATAGGCGCCGGTCGAATTGAGGCGGAAGTTGAGATCCACCATCAGGTCGAGCTTGCCGATCGGCGCGGTTTCGTGCCACTTCACTTCCTTGTTGTCGCGGCCATTGCCGCCTTCCTGCAGGACGCCGTTCTGCGCGCCGAGCAGGTGCTTCAAGAAGTATTCATGGCCCTTGGCCGAGGTGCCGATCAGGTTGCCGCGCCAGACGATCAGATTGCGCGGCCAGTTGACCGGGTTGTCCACGTCGGCGAAGGCCACGTCGAGTTCGCCCTTGTGCAGCTTGTCCACGACGTGCTTCGCTATGCCGGCCTCGTCGGTGGCGCCGGCCTTTTCGGCCTCGGCCACCAGATTCAGCGGGTTGGCGTTCCACTGCGGCATCGACGGCAGCCAGCCCATGCGCGTCGCGGCGACGTTGTAATCGGCCAGCGAATAGCCCTTGTTGCGGCCCTTGCCGGCGGGCGTCAGCAACTCGTCGGCCTTGACCATCTCGTAGCGCCACTGGTCGGTATGGAAATACCAGTACGAAGTCGAATTCATGTGGCGCGGCGGACGGTTCCAGTCCAGGCCGAAGGCGATCGGCGCCCAGCCGGCCTGCGGGCGCAGCTTTTCCTGCCCCACGTAGTGCGCCCAGCCGCCGCCGGTCTGGCCGACGCAGCCGCACATGTGCAGCAGGTTCATGATGGAGCGGTAGGCGAGGTCGTTGTGATACCAGTGGTTGATCGCCGCGCCCATGATGACCATCGACTTGCCCCTGGTCTTGGATGCGTTGTAGGCGAACTCGCGGCCGGTGCGCTCGATGTCGGCGGCCTTGACGCCGGTGACCTTCTCGGCCCAGGCGGGCGTGTAGGCGACGCTGGCGTCGGCATAGGATTTCGCCACGTTGCCGCCGCCCAGGCCGCGGTCGATGCCGTATTGCGCGATCTGCAAGTCGAACACCGAGGCGACCAGCGCCTCCTCGCCATTGGCGAGCTTGACGCGGCGGGCCGGCACGTTGCGGAACAACAGTTGCTCCTCGCCCGGATTGAAATGCGGGAAGCCGACGGAGACCACCTCGTCATGGCGGCCGGCGCAGCTCAGTTCGGCCTGGATGTCCTGCTGGTTGGCGGCGTTTTTGGGCAGCAGGTTCCAGCGCCCGTCCTCGCCCCAGCGAAAGCCGATGGAGCCGTTGGGGGCGACGAAGGATCTGCTCTTTTCGTCATAAACGATGGTCTTCCATTCCGGGTTGTTGACCTCGCCCAGCCCGCCCTGGAAATCGGAGGCGCGCAGGAAGCGGTCGGACACCCAGGCGTTTTCGAGCTTGCGCAGCATCACCTGCATCGGCAGATCGGTGTATTTGCGGGCGTATTCCTGGAAGTAGGGGTCCTGCTTGTCGATGTAGAACTCCTTCAGCGCCACATGGCCCATCGCCAGGAAGGCGGCGGCGTCGGTGCCCTGGCGGATCGGCATCCACAGGTCGGAGAATTTGCAGAACTCGGCGTAGTCGGGCGCCACCGCGACGATCTTGGCGCCCTTGTAGCGCACCTCGGAGGCGAAGTGGGCATCCGGCGTGCGGGTCATCGGCAGGTTGGCGCCGGTGATGATGATGTAGGTGGAGTTGTACCAGTCGGCTGATTCCGGCACGTCGGTCTGCTCGCCCCAGGTCTGCGGGCTGGCCGCCGGCAGGTCGCAGTACCAGTCATAAAAAGAGCCGCAGGCAGCGCCGATCAGGGAGAGATAACGCGAGCCGGCGGCGTAGGAAATCATCGACATGGCCGGAATCGGCGAAAAGCCGTAAATGCGATCCGGGCCCCACTTGCCGATGGTGTACACATTGGCGGCGGCGATGATCTCATTCACCTCATCCCAACTGGTGCGCACGAAGCCGCCCAGGCCGCGCACGGCGGTGTATTGCTTGCGCTTGCCCTCGTCGGCCTGGATGGCGCTCCAGGCTTCGACCGGCCCCTTGCCACTCTTTCTTTCGGCGCGGTACAGATCGAGCAGGCGGCCGCGGATCATCGGGTGCTTGATGCGGTGCGGGCTGTACAGATACCACGAGAACGACGCCCCGCGCTGGCAG
>Ga0209628_10000595_pt1 | contig 22482 bp, 22 predicted proteins | sample TergutCu122P4_FD_187285 | JGI IMG/M metagenome (GOLD analysis project Ga0209628, IMG submission 187285) | Cubitermes ugandensis P4 segment gut microbial communities from Kakamega Forest, Kenya - Cu122 P4 (SPAdes) (version 2) | ecosystem: Host-associated > Arthropoda: Insects > Digestive system...
TTCAAAATCCGGTCGGAAGACGCCTATAAAATGGGTGTAGAAATGGTCGCTTTCAGCAATACCCAAGGCGGAAGGCTCATCATTGGCGTAAACGACAAAACCGGTGTTATATCAGGCTTATCGTTTGAAGAAATTCAGGCGACCAATACACTCCTTGTCAATGCTGCATCGGAGAATGTAAAGCCTGCTATCGTTATCGCTACAGAAACGGTAAACATTGACGGACACAATGTTATCGTCGCCACTATTCCGAAAGGCAAGGATAAACCTTATAAAGACAACAAAGGGATTATTTGGGTAAAGAACGGTTCGGACAAGCGAAAAGTGTTTTCCAATACCGAACTGCGCGTGATGATGCAAAGTTGTGGAACGCTCTCTGCTGACAGCGATAGCGTTGCAGGTTCTTCGTATAGGGATATTTCAGAGCCAATGCTCAAAAATTTCCTTTTCAAACGCTATACCGAAGAATTAATCAACGCAGGTATTCCCGCGTATTTGGTGCAAAGTACAGACATTGAAGATATTGTACAAGCAATAGACACCAATTTTACCATTGAAAAGTTGCTGAAAAACATTTCGTTAATGGACGAAACAGGACAACTTACTTTATCGGGTTTGTTACTGCTCGGGAAAAGCATCCAACGATACAAACCGGTATTTACCATTAAAGGCGTTTCATTTGTAGGAAACAGCGTTGAAACCACCGAGTTTCGCGACAAACTGCCCGACCGTGAAGTAGAAGGCAATCTGCTGAAACAATACGAAGCATCTATCTCGTTTATCAACCGAAACTTAAAATCCGTTCAGGTTGATAAAGAGTTTAACAGCATAGGACAATTGGAAATTCCACTCGAAGTATTCGTAGAAACATTGACTAATGCTTTCATTCACAGGGATTATTATCTCAATTCGCCGATTCGTTTGTTTATTTTTGACAACCGCATAGAGATACATTCGCCGGGTATATTGCCCGATTCGGTTACAGAAGAAACTATCAAACAAGGCATTTCCGTTCCTCGAAATCAGTTATTGTTCGATAATGCAAAGTATCTGTTGCCATATACAGGTATCGGCAGCGGCATTATGCGGGCGATGAAAAGTTACGACAAAATTACTTTTAAAAATAATTTTGATACCGAAGAATTTGTGATTACTATTTTGAGGGATGAAACGATTGAGGGGATAAAATCGCAAAATGAGGGAATAAATTTCGTTTTTGAGGGAATAAATGAGGGAATAAAAAATGATTTATTGGAAATATATTCATACTTGCAAAAAAACGAGTTAGTTAAACATGCAGACATAAAACAAATTGTCAATAAAAGTGATGCTACCATTGAACGTTATCTTAAAATTCTAAAAGACAATGAATTAATTGAGTATATCGGTTCAAAGAAAACAGGCGGATATAGAATAATTACAAAATCATGGACAAATCCCAATTCATAAATTTATTGACTGAAACCGCCAATAATCCGCAGATGATTCACGGCATATTCAACTGGTGCGACCGATGGTGCGAGAGATGTAGTCAAACAGCACATTGTACGCTTTATAAAACATCCACTCATCTACCTTCCGATAGTCCGGAAGAGTTTTTCAAATCACTTTCAATGGTATTTGAAGCCACCATAGATATGTTGAAGGAATATTCAGAAAAAAGTGGAATTGATTTTGAATCATTAAAAGAATCGGATTTTGACTGCGAATACGACAGGAAAAAGTATCTTGTTCGTAATGATGCCGGAATAAGTCTTGCCAAACAATATGGAAAGCAGGTTGCCCATTGGTTTGATTCATTGAAACGAAAAGACACGTTTAGTATGGAAATCCGTCTGCAAGATGCGATGTTTACCGACTGTTTGGAAGTAATTCAATGGTATCAATATCTGCTCGAAGTGAAATTGGCACGAGCGCTCATGTCGCAGAAAGACGAGGAAGAAGAACATTCAAATCCTTATGATTCAATTGGTAATGCCAAACTACTGTTAGTTTCTATTGAACGTAATATTGGTGCATGGGGTTATCTTTATCAAAAATTCAAAGAAAACGAAGATGAAATTCTTGATATTCTTGTTTGCTTACAGAGGTTACACAAGAAAATTGAACAAACATTTCCCGAAGCACAAACATTTATTCGACCCGGATTAGACAAAACAATATAATACATCATCCCATGTCTGAATCAAACATCATATTCTACACCACTCCCAACGGACAAGTAAGCGTTCAAGTACAATACGAAGACGGTAGCTTTTGGCTTACCCAAAAACGAATGGCTGAATTGTTTGGCGTAGAAAGTCATACAATTACCTATCATCTGAAAGAAATTTATCAAAGTGGTGAGTTACAGATAGATTCAACTGCTCGAAAAATTCGAGTAGTTCAACAGGAAGGTCAAAGAGAAGTTTCTCGCGAACTTGATTTCTATAATTTGGACGCTATTATTGCCGTAGGGTATCGGGTAAACAGCTATCAGGCAACCCAATTTCGCATTTGGGCGACCAATACCTTGAAAGAATTTATCATCAAAGGTTTTGTGATGGATGATGAACGCCTGAAACAAGGAAAAAACTTCGGCAAAGATTATTTTGAAGAATTACTGGAACGCATTCGCGAAATCCGTGCCAGCGAACGGCGGTTTTATCAGAAAATTACTGACATTTATGCCCTTTCTGTGGATTATGATAGAAATTCACCCGCTACCAAAGATTTTTTCGCCACAGTTCAGAATAAATTACATTGGGCGATTACCGGTAAAACTGCCGCAGAAATTATCTACACTTCAGCAGATGCTACAAAACTGTATATGGGTTTGATAAATTGGAAACACGCACCGGAAGGAAAAATACTCAAGTCAGATACGACTGTTGCTAAAAATTATTTGAATGAAGCGCATATCAAAGAGCTAAACAGGCTTGTCTCTGCATACCTTGACCTTGCCGAAAATCGGGCAACAAGAGGCATTACTACCAATATGGAGGAATGGATTGAATTTTTGAATCAATTTCTCGAGCTTTCGCAGTACCCAATTTTGCAAAACACCGGCAAAGTCAGCGCATTGGAAGCGAAGTTGAAAGCGGAACAGGAATATGAAGTCTATCGTAAAATTCAGGACGAAAATTATATTTCCGACTTTGACAGGGAAATTAAACGGATACAAGGGAAATCATAACCTTTATAAAAAGCATAAATATGGGACTCAGTATTCATTTCAGCGGTCGTTTGCGTAAAGCGGAACATTTACCAGCTTTGATGATTGCTTATTTTGAGCGATTGATGAAACATATTGATAATTTGAAAAAAGATTGAATATGTTAAAACTTTTGGAATTTATACGAGAAAATATTGATTGGGAGGAGCAACTTTCAAAGGAACCATACAGTATCAGGATTAAAAGGGCGGATGGTTTTATTATATTCTTTTACAGAGCAGATTCCGATTTTCACATTGATGTAGTCAAGGAATGCAGAGGAATAATTTTAGATGAAACGGACGACTATAAACCTGTATGTGTTCCGTTTTTCAAATTTGGGAATTATGGCGAATCTTACGCCGATGATATTGATTGGAGCACCGCACGGGTTGTAGAAAAAATAGACGGTTCAATTATAAAACTTTGGTGTTATAAAGACATTTGGCATGTGTCAACGAATAACACAATCGACGCCGAAAGCGCAAGAACCGACAACGATGAAGATACATTCATGAATGTTTTTCAACGAGCATGGATGTGTACCGGCAAGCAGTTCAGCGAATTAAATCCTGATTATACTTATATGTTTGAACTCGTATCGCCACAAACACGGGTAGTTATTCCATATACGGAAACGAAACTTTACCATACAGGAACACGCGATATAAATACTTTGCAAGAATTGCTCGTAGATATCGGAATTGAAAAACCGAAAGAATTTAGCATCTCCACGATTGAGGCGTGTGTTGAGGCTGCTAAAAATCTTGATAAATACCACGAGGGATTTATAGTCGTTGATAGCCAATGGCGGCGCATCAAAGTGAAATCGCCTTTGTATGTCGCAATTCATCATGTATTAAACAATATATCATCAGAAAAACGCATTATTGATTTAATCGTTTCGGGTGAAGATGAGGAAGTTATCTCGTATTTCCCCGAATATGCCGACACGTTTCACTCCATGCGTGAACGAATTAACCGGTTTATTGCCTACAATGCGCATGAACTCGAAACGATTAGAAATGCTGAATATTCCACACAAAAAGAACTTGCCGAATATGTAAACACAACGATATGCCCTCACTGTTTGTTTTGTGTTATAAAAGGCAAATCGAAATCCGTTAAAGATTTTGTTTACAGCATGTCGACAGATAAAATTATCGCTTATTTGAATAAATTGCAACCGTGATTTTGTAATTCGGTTTATTTTATCTTTCGCATCTGTACCATAAGCATAGAAACAACAATAAAAATAAACCGTTCTTATTGTTTTATATTGCAAACATTATGCTTATATTTGTGCAAAATATAAAACATTATGAAATCTACAAAAACAATATTATTGCCCAAACTATCTAAAGTATTAGAAGAAATGGGCGAAAACATAAAGCTCGCCCGACTGCGAAGAAAACTAACTGCCGAGCAAGTTGCCGAGCGAGCAGGAATATCTCGCTCGACTTTGTGGCAAGCAGAGAAAGGCTTGGCAAGTGTTTCTTTTGGCACTTATGCTCAAATATTGTTCGTTTTGGGGCTGGAAAAGGATTTGCTACTAATAGCAAAAGATGATGTATTGGGTAGAAAATTGCAAGATGCCGAACTTACAGTCGGCAAACGAGCACCGAAAAAATAGCCGAAAATGAAAAAAGAGAAGAAAGAAATATTTGTGTATGCCGATTGGTCAGAACTTGATGTTCCTGCTTTGATGGGTATTCTTTCTGTTGATTTTTTGAGAGGAAAGGAAATCTTTTCGTTTAAATACGCAGATGAATGGTTAAAATCAAACAATACCCATACATTAGACCCTGATTTAGGATTTTATTCCGGTATTCAGTATCTACGAGATGAAAAGAGTAATTTCGGACTTTTCTTAGATTCTTCGCCCGACCGTTGGGGACGTGTCTTGATGAAACGCAGAGAGGCAATTCTTGCCAAACAAGAAAAAAGACCTGCACGCACGCTTTACGAATCTGATTTTTTGCTCGGTGTTTACGATTTGCACCGAATGGGTGCATTGCGTTTCAAACTTGACCTCGACGGGGATTTTTTAGACAACAACAAGGATTATTCTGCTCCGCCTTGGACTTCAATACGCGAATTGGAACACGCAAGTCTTGAGTTGGAAAAAAACATAGAACAAGATAATCCCGACTTGTTGAAATGGCTGAACATTCTGATAGCTCCCGGTTCTTCGCTCGGTGGTGCTCGACCAAAAGCGAGTGTACAGCATACAGACGGCTCGCTTTGGATTGCCAAATTCCCAAGCAACAATGACGAAACAGACATTGGAGCGTGGGAAATGGTTGTCAATGAATTAGCAAAAAAAGCAGGAATAAACACCCCCGAAACCACTATAAAACGATACAATAACAAGCATCATACTTACCTTACAAAACGTTTTGACCGCACCACGAGTGGAAAACGTATCCATTTTTCTTCAGCTATGACTTTGCTTGGGTACAGCGATGGAGCAGGTGCAGAAGATGGTGTTAGTTATCTCGAATTAGTAGAATTTATCATTCAAAATGGCGCAAATGTAAAACAAGATTTGACAGAACTTTTCCGGCGAATTGTGTTTTCCATTGCCGTAAGCAATACCGACGACCATTTGCGAAATCATGGTTTTCTGCTAACCAAACAAGGTTGGACACTTTCACCTGCTTACGATATCAATCCAAATCCGTATGGCACAGGCTTGAAACTTAACATTTCGGAAGAAGATAATTCTTTGGATTTTGATTTGGTATTAAGTGTAGCCCCATATTTTAGATTGTCGGAAAAAGAAGCTGTTCAAATCATTGAGCATATCAAATCTGTTGTATCGAAATGGGAAGAAACAGCTGTTAAATATCAAATTCCAAAATCAGAAAGAGAAATGATGAGTGTGGCTTTTAGATATTCGATATAATTTTCTTGCAAATTTCCTCGAAAACATCTACCTTTGCTCTATCGCTCATTGAAACGATGCAAAAGACTGAAAATCAAGGAAAAACGGTTTTGGGATAATTCGTGGTACTGAATTTTCAGACTTTGCTAAAATATTGATATTTTGACGGTTAAAGAAACTGCCCCTAACAAATTACCCCTGCCCAACACTTCCGTATCCCGCTTTACCCCCCTTAACAAAGGGGGTGGAGCAGCCGTTCTGAAATTTCAATTATACAGTATTCTCAAAAAAGCAGCTATATTATAGAAAGATGAGCCGATTAAAATTTGTAATCGGCTCAAATATTTTGTATTTTTGCGCCGAATAATTTGTTTAATTGGCTCAAATATGTATAATTGGGAATATAAAGAATGGGCAAATTTCGTTTATAATGTGAAAGTTATAGATGAATTTGCACAAAGATTTGCAGAAAATTCGGGCGAACTCAACGGTATGCAAAAATCTTTTGATTTTGCAAAACAACAAGAAAATCTTATCAAAATCATTATTTCAGAAGCACAAAAAACTTCTGCAATTGAGGGAGAAATGCTTTCTTGGCAGGATTTGATGTTGTCCATCAGAAAAAAATTAGGTTTATCTGTTGGCAAAGAACGAATAAAGGACAAGCGAGCCGAAAATGTGGCATTGCTTATGTTACAAGTTCAAGAAGATTGTCAGAATAAATTGTCTGAAAATTTAATAAAACACTGGCATTCAATGCTTTTTGCCGGTTCGAAATATATCAATACCGGCGAATACCGCAAAGGAGAAGAACCAATGCAGATAATTTCAGGTGCAATGGGTAAAGAAATTGTTCATTATGAAGCACCACCATCAAGCCGGATACCTACCGAAATGAAGAATTTTGTAAAGTGGTATAACAGTTTGAAAACGAATGGCGATATTCAAAAAATTATTATTAAAGCAGCAATTACACATCTGTATTTTGAGAGTATCCACCCGTTTGAAGATGGCAACGGCAGAATTGGTAGAGCGTTGATAGAAAAATGTTTATCCGAATCCTTTGGCAGACCTGTTTTACTTTCGATTGCCACGGCAATAGAAAAAAACAAAAAGCAATATTATGCCGAATTAAAAAAAGCACAAAATACACTGAATATTGATAGTTGGCTGATTTATTTTGCTAAAATGCTGCTTGAAGCACAACAAATAACAATAGATATTATTTCGTTTTCGATTAAAAAGACTCATTTTTTCGATAAATTCAAAAGTGAACTCAACGAGAGGGAGCAAAAAGTCATCAATAAAATGTTTGATGTCGGAGCAGAAGGATTTGAAGGCGGAATGACTGCCAGAAAATATATTTCAATTACCAAAATCTCCAAAGCCACTGCCACACGTGATTTACAGCATTTGACCGAAATAGGTGCATTTCTCCAACAAGGCGAAGGTAGAAGCGTGCATTATTTGTTGAGGATTTGAAAAAAGATTGAATATGTTATGAGTGCGGCTTTTATTGACAGAGAAATCTTACACATTTCTCAAAAACTCCTTATGTAAATCACAAAATAGTGTGATTTTACAATAAAACACCCCCTTGATCCTTTCCTTAAATCAAAAAATCCCACTTTATTGTGAATTTTACAGTTTTGTTTTCAAAAATCATTAAATACAAAAATTCATGTGGATGACACGGAGTTTGCTCTAAACAAAGGCTTATTCAAAGACAGCGGGAAAGAATTTCTAAAAGGCGGAATAATGGTAAACGGAGCTTCTTTCAAACAATTCGGAACACTTATCGGTTTGCCTGAGAAAGTGGTCGATAAGGAATTGACTGTATTTTGCGAAAAATATCCACAGATAGAAAATTTGATAGACCGTTCATTTCTGTCGGATAAAATAAAAAAGCAGTATTCTATGCTTTATCAAACCCGACGAAACAGACTGGCGGATATGAAATTATAAAGAGCGAGTGAGATGTATTTACAGTTGTTTTTGTGATGTATTCATTGCATAACTTGCAAAACATCAATATCTTTGCATTTTAAAGTTAAAGTAATATGAACATCAACCCCACATTTATCGACATAAAAAACTCTGAAGAGGTAAGTACTTACATAAAACAAGCCGATGCCTCGCTCCAAGTCTTGGGTTATACCGAACATAGTTTTGCTCACGCGACACAATGTGCCGAAAAGGCAGAAATGTTGCTCAAAGAGCTGGGCTACAGCGAACGCGAGATTGATTTAACGAAAATTGCCGCTTATATGCACGATATTGGCAATGTGATCAATCGCATCGACCATGCTCAAAGTGGTGCAATTATGGCGTTTCGTATTCTCGACAAAATGGGAATGAATCCGGAAGACACCGCAGCCATTATAACTGCCATTGGCAATCACGACGAAAAAACAGCAGTTCCGGTAAATGCCATTGCTGCTGCGGTAATACTTGCCGACAAAACCGATGTGCGTCGTAGTCGCGTGCGGAGTAAAGATACTATTTATTCCGACATTCACGACAGGGTAAATTACGCAGTAGAAAAAACAGAATTAAAACTAAATAAAGAAGAAAAAACCTTGACTGAACATTTTACTATTGACCTCAAAATATGTTCGGTAATGGATTATTTCGAGATTTTTTTAGATAGAATGTTGCTTTGTTGCAAAGCTGCCAATTTTTTCGGACTCAAATTCAAGATTTGCATCAATGGGAGTAATTTGCTGTAATATGTAAAGCTGTTTATAATTTATCTTCTCTTACCTTTTCCTTGGAATTTTTTCCGATTGTCGCTATTGCCACCACTCCGATTATCGTTACCACCACGGTATTTATTGCTCTTTTCAATCTTTTTCCGACGGTCTTCGGAAGGAGTTTCTTGTGCAATTTCAACAGCGATTTTGCGACCTAAGAAATTGATATTTTTCAATTCTTTGACGACTTTATGGCTGTCGGACTCACGGACTTCGAAAAAAGAAAAGTTTTTCATCAAATCGATGCGGCCAATCTCTATTTTCTTTCCGGGAATGTAGTCATTTACTATACCGATAATATCCGGTGGACGAATTCCGTCCATTCTTCCTAAATTAATGAATAGTCGGGTAAAGCCTTTTTCGGAAGACCTGCCGGTTCCGCCACCGCTATTGTTTCTTTCTCCGCGACCATCTCTTTCTTTGCCACTGCGTTCTTGTTGCTGCGGGATTTCAATCTCTCCGGCATCCTGATAATAATCAATCAGGCGATTAAATTCTAAAGAAATAACGCGCTTAATAATATCTTCTTTGTCTAACCAGTCGAGTTTACGGTAAATCGACGGCATCAGAGGGCCGATTTCTTCTTCATTGACTTTCACTTTTTCGATTTGAGCCACAAGACTGAAAAGTTGTTTTTCACAAATCAGCTTTCCGGTAGGAATTTCTCCTTTTTCAAAACTGCGGTTGAGATTTTTTTCTATTCCCTTGATTTTGCTCTTTTCTTTCGTATGGATAATCGCAATCGAAGTTCCTGTGCGACCGGCACGACCGGTACGTCCACTGCGATGGATATAAGATTCTACATCATCGGGTAAGCCATAATTGACAATGTGAGTCAGTTCTTCCACATCCAAGCCACGGGCAGCCACATCGGTAGCAACCAACAGTTGTATGTTTTTCACACGGAAACGGTGCATCACATAATCGCGTTGCTGTTGCGATAAATCGCCATGCAACGAATCGGCATTGTAACCATCTTTAATCAGCAAATCAGCTATTTCTTGCGTTTCTTTACGGGTACGGCAGAAAATAATTCCGTAAATATTCGGATGATAATCTGCGATGCGTTTCAGTACCAGATATTTATCTTTGGCATGCACCATATAATATATATGTCGCACGTTTTTCGTTCCCTCATTTTTCTTGCCGATAACAATTTCCTTCGGAGAACGCATGTATTTTTTCGTGATTTTAGCTATTTCGGCAGGCATTGTAGCTGAAAAGAGCAACATATTCCTGTTTTCGGGAATATATGACAAGATTTCATCGATGCTTTCGGAAAAGCCCATATTCAACATTTCGTCGGCCTCGTCGAGAATAACATTTCTGACTTGCTCTAATTTTACGGTTTTACGTTTTATCAGGTCGATTAAACGTCCGGGAGTAGCAACTACGATGTGTACGCCTCTTTTCAACGATTTGATTTGACTTTCTATACTCGAACCGCCATACACAGGAAGCACTTTCAGACCGTCGATATATTTGGAATAATCGTTTAAATCGTCTGCAATCTGCAAACAAAGTTCGCGTGTGGGACACAAAATAACAGCTTGAGGCTGTACATTATTTACATTTATTCGTTGGAGGATAGGTAAACCAAAAGCAGCAGTTTTTCCGGTTCCGGTTTGTGCCAAAGCAATCACTTCATTATCATTTCCGAGTAGATAAGGAATCACTTCCTCTTGTACCGGCATGGGAGATTCGTATCCCATTTCACTGATTGCCCTGATAATGGAAGGGGCAACGCCTAATTCTTCAAATGTTTTCAAAATAGTTTTCTTAATATTATGGGGAGTTTCCTCGCTACGCTCGGAATGACGGCTCTTTGCACACACTCGTCATTCCGAGCGTAGCGAGGAATCCGCCGCAAAGGTAATGGATTTTATTCAGTATTTTGGAGGATACAGCAATAATTCTTTCAATTTCTCTCTTTTTGCTGCCGTCAATTGTAATTCATTTTCAAAATATTCATCTAACGAACCGTATTCTTTTTCAATATATCTGCGGGTATACTCAATTACTTCTTTTTGAGGAGCAAGTAATACAGTCAATGCCTCTTGTACTTCAGGGGAAAATCTGTCTGCATTTTTCACTATTCCTTTAAAATCTATATACTCGATAGACTGCATATAATCCTGATGAATTTGTTCTGCATCTATATCTAAAGCAGCGAGGGTTAAAGCCATAACAACTCCGGTTCTTACCTTTCCTAATGTACAGCATACAATAAGTGGATAATTGGAAGAATCAGCCAAAATTTCAAAATACCGCTTGAAGTTATCGGTATTATTTTTTATTAAAGAAACATGTAAATCCTCTTGAAAAACCAAGGCATCACCTTTTTTCATTTGTCCTCCGATGACTTTTCTTACAAGAGTTAGTGGCTCAATACCTTCTAATGGCAATCGATAAGTCTGTTCCATAGAAAAAGAAGAGGGCGCAGCTTCGACCTCTTTGTCGGTCCTTAAATCTACTACAGATTTGATATGCAGGGCTTTCAATAACGCAATATCAGATTTGCTGGCATTGGAAATAAGTCCGGAACGATACAGTTTTCCCCATTTTATCTGTTGTCCGTTTTGATTGCGATACCCTCCTTCTCCTCTGAAATTAAGAATGTTTTCTGTCTTTATAACCCGATTCGAAGTAATTGCACACAACTTTTTCCCAAAAACCAATTTGAAGTAGCTACGAGCTAAATCACCTTTTCCCATTGTGGCAACACCCTCTTGGATAGGGAGTTCCAGCTCGACTTCTTTATCTGAAAAATTATTCGGGTCGTCTGACCTGTAGATTTTTACTTTCCCATCAATGGAGGGAAAGATTTCCCATTTAATGATATAATCACCGGAATTGATTGTTTCACAAACGATGTCAATATCATAATCTACCTTTTCTATGCAGGAAGAGAACAAAACGAAACATCCCAACATCAAACCCGGTAAAAGTTTATCTATCATAGCATCCAAATTTGATTATTATAGACAAAGTTAATAACAAAAACGACTGTAAATCTGCTATTAATAATATTTAACGTCGATTTTACATTATCTTTGTAAATTAAAGCAATGTTACTGCCATATTTGAATAAAAATTTAATTGAAGTCGGTTGTGATGAGGCCGGACGAGGTTGTTTAGCGGGTGCTGTTTTTGCTGCATCTGTTATTCTTCCGGCAGATTTTGTGTGCGAAGAATTAAACGATTCCAAGCAATTAACAGAAAAGCAGCGATACAAGTTAAGAGAAATTATAGAAAAAGAAGCTTTAACTTATGCCGTTGGAGTTGTTTCTCCGGCAGAAATCGATGAGATTAATATACTGAATGCCTCTTTCTTGGCGATGCACCGGGCAATAGAACAATTGACCTTGCCTCCCGGTCATTTATTAATCGATGGAAATCGTTTCAAAAAATATAAAAATATTCCTCACACTTGCGTAATCAAGGGAGATGGCAAATATTTGTCAATTGCTGCTGCGTCGATTTTGGCAAAAACTTACCGTGATGATTATATGCAAAAACTGCACTCCGAATTTAGCATGTATGATTGGAATAGCAACAAAGGCTATCCGACAAAAAAGCACAGGGAGGCGATTAAAGCGTTTGGCGCAACAATCTATCACAGAAACAGTTTTACACTATTGCCTGACGAAAGGCAGCTATCAATTGAGTTTACTGAGTGATGAGGTTTCTCGCTGCGCTCGAAATGACGGTGGGGCATCAACATAAGGCGAGCCGTCATTTCGAGCGCAGCGAGAAACCTCCCGAATACAATAACTGCCCTCATTCTTCGTTAATTATAAGACGTTCAAGAAATTTTCGGATGAATAAATATTTTCTCATAATAATCATTTTCTGCTTTACCGGTTCGCTTTCTGTTTTTTCGCAAGTGCAAATACAGCGACAAAAAATAAAAAACCAGCCATATGGAGATCAGCGACTGTATCATTTCGGATTGACAGTCGGATTAAATTTTCAGGATTTGATTCTTACCAATTCGGGATACACAGGAGAGAATGGAGAAACTTGGTTTTCTGAAATTCCCAACTACAAGCCCGGATTTAGTGTGGGATTGCTTGCCGATTATTATTTAAATCCTTTCATGAACCTGCGGTTTACCCCTACCTTACATTTCGGAGATTTAGGGTTCAAATTTATAGAAGAAAATTCTCAAGAAACACATTCTGCAACCATTCGTTCTAATATCCTGATGTTTCCTGTCGACGTGAAGTTCAGCTCTATGCGCTCAAATAATTACAGACCCTATTTTTTGGTCGGAGGATATGGTTCACTCAATTTGGGAAGAAAATTGAACGAAGCTGTTTTATTAAAAACATCCGATTACGGTTTGAGTTTCGGGATAGGTTGCGATTTCTACTTGCCTATAGTTAAAATTTGTCCGGAAATCCGCTTTTGTTTCGGGTTGGCAGATTTGGTCGAGAAAGACCGTCCTGATTTACGCGACGAAAGTTTGCGCAGATACTCAAATGCGATCTCCAGAGGAACTTCCCGAATGATTGTTTTTTCAATCAATTTTGAATAATATATTTGCACAACTTCTACATTTTTTTGTTTTTAAAGTTCAAACGCAAAATTACAATAATTATTCACAAATTCAATTTCTTTGGGAAATTTCAAATATTTAATTTTTGACAGTGTTTTTTGGGCAGCTGCAAAAGCTGTGGAGTTAAAAAATCCGGAACGGATTAAATATAGGTAGCCCGATGTGAAACGTCGGGAAACGAAACAACCGAGCCACACCCAAGTGGCGAAACCTCGAAATAATGTTCGACGTAGTCCAACAACGTTCAGCGTCAGCCAAATATTTATGTGATCCAAAGCCCTATAGTATTTCAAAAATAATGTATTTTTGTAACCAATTATTAACCAATAAACATTTTTATCATGGCTGGAACCTATTCCCAAATGCACATACAATTAGTATTTGCTGTAAAAAATCATCAATCCTCCTTTATTAAGAAAGAACATAAGGATGAAATTGAAAAATACATTGCAGGCATTGTTGCAAACAATAACTGTAAATTATTAGCAATATATTGCAATCCTGATCATGTCCATATTCTAATTGGCTCACGCCCCAGTGTATTATTATCAGAATTAGCCCGGAAAATCAAATCTTCATCATCCAAATTTATTCACGAGAAATTTGATAAAAACAAGCATTTTGCATGGCAAGAAGGATATGGAGTGTTTACTTATAGCCGGTCACAAGTGGATTTGGTAATAAACTATATTTTAAATCAGAAAGAACATCATCATAGGAAAACATTTCATGAAGAATATATCGATATGTTGAAAAAATCACAAATAGATTTTGATGAAAAATATTTGTTTGATTAACGCAACATAAACGTTTGGCTACTTCGAACATTATTTCGAGGCTTCGCCACTTGGGTGTGGCTCGGTTGTTTCGTTTCCCGACGTTTCACATCGGGCTACCTATATTTAATCCGTTCCGGATTTTTAACTCCACAACTTTTGCAGGTGAGCCCTTTTGACGAAGAAATCTTACAATAAAAAATCCATTCGCTTAAATGATAATGATTTAAATAAAAAAACCCCGCCGGTTATAATAATCAGCGGGATTTCTAATTCTTAGATTCCATTTTCTTTCTCAAAATTGCAAATAAGGCTCTTCTTAAGATACACACACACTACTAATAAAAATTCTGAAAGCTACTTATCTCAAGCCACATGACAAAATTGGGGATAAAAAAACTCAAGATACCTCTGTATCAATTTGTGTTGAAAGAAAAATGGAATTCAAGAATATTAAACCTTTCGATTTAATATCTCTGCAAACGTAAGCATTTTTTTCTTTGGTTCAAAGAAAAAATTACAAAAAAAATGTAAATAAAAAATAAACTTGTATTTTTGAGCACTTTTAGTCAAAAACGAAGTATAAATATAACATTTATTAAATGAAAAATAGACTATTTTCACTTTTTGTCCTTATTATTTTGGGGCAATCTGTTTTTTCTCAAAAAGAAATCAAGGTAGAATCATACAGATCTTCCGAATTACTTTCGATTTTTGTGCCGGTAATCATCGATAGTGTAAATATTTCAGGAAAAAGTTTTTCCGATAAAGATTTATTAAGTACCCCTGTTAATTTCGAGCAAGTTTTTTTAAGCAAGAAAATATTAAAGGCCGACACTTCCGGTATTGTTTCTCTTCCCCATTATGATTGGAATTCAAAGAGGCCCCGGCAGGATAAAGCGATTCAACTGCTTTCGTTCAATATTGATGCCGACAGATTTTGTAAAGCCAAACTTTCTATCACCTGCACAGAAATGTTCGAAGTTTACATCGATGGAGAAAAAGGGAAAAGTAAGGAAACTAAAGAAAGTGATTTGTCGAAGTCTTCAAGCATTAGTGTTGATTTGAAATTGGAACCCCGGCAATATTCCGTAGTTATTAAGCGGTTGGCTACATTTAAGAATTTCGACACACCGGAAATCAAAACGGTTTTAATCTCTCAAAAGGACGACTCTCTGACTCAATTCCGTATCTCGTTGGATAATAAAAGACGAATCACAATCAATGATATTATCGAAGGAAATCGTATTACAGGATCGAGTATTTCTCATTCGGGAAAATATTTCACTGCAAAATATACAGTAGTATATGATGGAGGAAAAAGTGTTGTGACCAACGAACTGAGAATTTTAAATGGCAACCGGCTGATTTACCGGTTTCCTTCAAACACTCAGCCTTATTGGATGCCTTCTTCCGACAGAATTATATATTACAAAGATGGTGTCAAAAACAAAGACGTATACATTTTTGATCCGGAAACGTTAGAAGAGAAACTAATCGGTGAAAATATGACGTTCGAATCATTTTATGTCGTTCCTGATGAAAAATCTATGATTTTGGCGGTTGATGAAAGTATGCCAAATGACAAATCTGCACTTAAAAGACATCTTTCTCCTTCCGACCGGTCGGGCACGTTCAGAAAGAGACACAGTCTTTTCAAATACGATTTTTCTCAACAAACGACAGAAAGATTGACTTTCGGGCAAACCAATATGTATGTTTGCGACATCAGTCCCGATAGCAAAAAGTTAATGTTTATGACCACCGAAGAAGATTTAAGTGAACGATTATTTTTCAAATACGACTTGTTGCTGATGAATTTGCAAACTTCCGACATCGACACGTTGGCGCAAGACAGATTTATATCCGATGCCTCTTTCTCTCCCGATGGGAAACACATAATTATATTGGGAAGCGCAGAAGCTTTCGACGGAATAGGGTTAAATATTCTTCCCGACCAAATTTCTAATCCTTTTGATGTACAGGCTTTTATCATGGACTTGAAAAACAAGCAGATAACAGCTTTTACCAAAGATTTTAATCCGGCTGTAGAATCTTGCAATTGGTCGGCTTTCGATAATAAAATATATCTGACGGCGGAAGACAAAGACCGTGTGTCAATTTATACTTATGATACAAAAAACGAAAAATTTGAAAAATTAGATTTGAAAGAAGATGTAATTGCGGATTTTAGTCTTTCTAAAACGGCTCCACAAGCTTTGTACAGAGGTCAAAGTGTAAGCAATTCTTATCGTCTTTATTCTTTCAATTTAAAATCGAAATCTACAGAATTATTATCCGACCCTTTTGGTGAGCAATTATCCGAATTATCGTTGGGAAAAGTTGAAGACTGGAACTTTACAACATCTACCGGTTGTGAAATCAAGGGGCGGTATTATCTTCCGCCTAACTTCAACCCCAAGCAAAAATATCCGATGATTGTTTATTTCTACGGAGGAACAAATCCAACAGCACGAAACTTTGAGAGCCGCTATCCGTTGAATGTTTATGCAGCATTAGGATATGTGGTGTATACGCTGCAACCGAGTGGTGCAACAGGTTTCGGACAAGAATTTTCGGCACGCCACGTTAACGCATGGGGAGAACCTGCGGCCGATGAAATTATCGAAGGAACCCAAAAATTCTGCGAAGCTCATTCCTTTGTGAATAAAAATAAAATAGGATGTATAGGTGCTTCTTACGGTGGCTTTATGACTCAATTCCTGATTACAAAAACAGATATTTTTTCGACAGCTATTTCTCATGCGGGTATCAGTTCGATTGCCAGCTATTGGGGTAAAGGTTATTGGGGATATTCTTACGGAGGAGCAGCCACCGCAGGAAATTTTCCTTGGAATAATCCGGAATTATACACGGGGCAAAGTCCTTTGTTTCACGCAGATAAAATCAATACACCTCTCTTGCTGTTGCACGGAAGTTCCGACACCAATGTGCCTGTCGGAGAAAGCATTCAAATGTTTAACGCTCTAAAATTATTGGGAAAACCTGTCGAATTTATTGAGGTCGAGGGTGAAAATCACTCCATATCGGCATACAAAAAACGCATCGACTGGAATAAAACAATTTATGCGTGGTTTGCCAAATGGTTGAAAGACCAACCGGATTGGTGGAATGAACTTTATAAAGATTAAAGAACAAAGATTAAAGATTAAAGACAAAGAGCAAACAATTCTTCTAAGGTAAATCCCTGAAAGTCGGGAATTGCCAACACTACTTTATCTTGAATTGTTTCTTTCGGATTAGTTGTGGATAAGCCTATTACCTTCATTCCGGCAGCCGTTCCGGATTGAATACCGGCAAAAGAATCTTCAAACACAAAACAATCGGAAGGATCGGCGCCTAAATCTTTTGCAGCCAAAAGATAGCACATCGGATTGGGTTTTCCCTCAGTGATGCGTCCGGCCGTTACAATCGTGTCGAACAGTTCGTCGAAATGGTATTGTTCCGCCACAACCGCCACTTTTTCGGCTCCAGAACTTGTTACCAAACCGGTTGGGATACCGGCCTCTTTCAGTGAACGAATAAATGCGATTGCGCCCGGTACTTCCGGATAATCCATACTTAATTCGAATTCTTCATACATTTTAACGAGCAGAGAAGTTTCTTCTTCAGATAGATGAGAGAAATAATTTTTTAATATATTGGGCGTCGTTGTTCCCTTTATCAAGGTTTCGAGTCGTTTAACATCAGGGCGATATTTTTTCCCTATGGCGCTCCAAAAAACATCATATTGAGGTTCGGTATCGATTATTACGCCGTCTAAATCAAACAAGGCATATGTTTTTTTTTTCATATATTTTTTAACACGGAGTATAAGGAGTTTTATTCACGGAGTTACACAGAGTTCTTTTATACTCCGTGAATAAAACTCCTTATACTCCGTGTTTATTTTTTGCTAAAAGTGACATTAATATGTATATAACAATAGTCAGACTAATGCCCGACAAGTTAAATATGGCAAACAAAGCAATTGCCGTTGCAATCAAAATATAACGCGACTCATTTCCTTTCCATCCATAGTTTTTGGGTTTTAGCGAAAACATCGGGATTTCCGAAACCATTAGATAAGAGAATAAGAATATGCCAAGTGCAACTCCTATTATTTTGTACTGCGGAAAAATATCTATTCCGGGTAGTGTATAAATCAAAGACCCCCAAAATAAAGCATTAGCCGGAACCGGCAATCCTATAAAAGAAGATGTTTGACGTTCATCGACATTGAATTTAGCCAACCGCAAAGCAGAAAAAATGGGAATTAAGAATGCTAAAAGAGCAACAGATGCATAAGCAGGATAGTTATCAAGCAACGTCTTTTGCAGGAAAACATAAATCATCATTCCGGGAGCTACACCGAAACTAACGACATCGGCCAACGAATCGAGTTCTTTTCCGAGATTGGAATATGCGTTTAACAAACGAGCCGCAAGTCCATCCAAAAAATCGAAGACAGCAGCCATGATGATAAAGATAAATGCTCCTAAGGGATTACCGTTCAATGCCATCACACAAGCCATACATCCTGAAAGCAAGTTCAGGCACGTAATCATATTGGGAACATTTTTCATAGGCAAATTATTTGAGGCGGGCTATAGCAGTCCTGTTACCGTAAACTTTATCATCGGGTTTGACCAATACTTCTGTTCCAAGGGGAAGATATAAATCAACGCGCGAACCGAATTTAATAAATCCTAATTGTTGGTTGATTCGACAATTTTGTCCTTCTTTCGTATAAGTAACAATGCGTTTGGCCAAAGCTCCCGCAATCTGACGCACCAATATTTTTTGTCCGGATTCAGATTCTATAATAACCGAAGAACGTTCGTTATCAATGCTTGATTTTGGCAGATAAGCAGCCATAAAACGACCTCGCTGATGAGAAGAATGCAATATTTTTCCGCCTATCGGAATCCAATTGATATGCACATTGAAAACATTCATAAAAATAGACAATTGCAAGCGGTCTTCTTGGAAAAAATCGTTTTCTTTGACTTCTTCTATGACCACGACTGTGCCGTCGGCAGGGGCTACAATGATGTTATTATCGACTACTTCGAATATGCGTACCGGTTTCCTGAAGAAATTAAGGATTATAAAGAAGAATAAGGAGGAGGTGAAAAGGATAAAGTAGAAAAACAATGATTTTCCAACCAAATAATAGATAATAAGGTTCAACAAAAGCAGTCCGACTGTAGTTACTGCAATCGTTTTATACCCTTCTTTGTGGATTGTCATTTCAGTTTTTTTAAGTTATTTTTGTATCTTTTCCTTTAGAGTACAAAGGTAAACTGATTTTGGTTAAAAAACAATAGTTCAAAAAAAATATCGCTTAACTCCCTCCCCCTGCCCCTCCAAAGGAGGATAGCCGACGCACGAATTATTTACTAAAGTCTCTTAATTTGATATTAGTAAATACTTTTTTTGTGTGTAGTGGAAAATCACCTTGTATAATCCAACCGTAATAACCGGGGTCTTCTTTAAATACGTCGGCAACTAAGCGTCCTTTGTATTTTCCGAAGTTGATAACTTCCTCTTTTTTATCGTTGTAAACCACTCTTCCGGCAAAATCGACGTTATTACCAAAGCACGAATATTCCGACAAGAAATTCACATCATTTTGCAAATCAGGATAGCGGTCTAATTGAGCTTTCAATATTTCGTAAGTTGCCTTAGTATCGGCCTCAGCGCTGTGGGCAGCATCTAAATCCGAATCGCAATAAAACTTATAAGCTGCGGAAAGCGTTCGCTGTTCTTTTTTATGAAAAATTGTTTGAATATCGACGAATTTTCGTTTCATCAAATCAATATCCACCCCCACCCTTAGAAATTCTTCAGCCAACAAAGGAATATCGAACCGGTTGGAATTATAACCGGCCAAATCGCAACCCTCAATCTGTGCGGCTAATGATTTGGCAATTGATTTGAAAGTAGGACAATCTTTTACATCTTCATCCGTAATGCCATGAATTGCCGTAGCCTGTGGTGGAATCGGCATCTCCGGATTAATCTTACGTGTTTTAGATTCTTCTCTACCGTCGGGATAAACTTTCAAATAGGAAATCTCAACAATACGGTCGGAAACAATATTGATTCCGGTTGTCTCCAAATCGAAGAAAACCAATGGGTTCTTGAGGTTTAACTGCATATAATTAAGTTGAAAGTTGAAAGTTGAAAGTTGAAAATGAAGGTACATCAATAACTTTCCATTTTCAACTTTCAACTTTCAACTAATCGTTAAGCATCATCGGCATCAGCAACATCAGCAAATCTTCGTTTTCTTCGTTTTCGACCGGAAGAATAATGCCTGCACGAGAAGGATCTGCCAATTCTAAAATAACTTCTGAAGAAGGAAGGTTATTCAGAATATCAATCAAATAATTTCCTTTGAAACCGATACTCATATCTGTTCCGTCGTAAACACAAGCAACCGTTTCTTCTGCCGAAGTCGAAAAATCAATATCTTGTGCGGAAATAAGGATGTTGTTGGAAGATATTTTCAATTTAATCAAGCTGCTTGCCGGATTGGAAAATACGGAAACACGTTTCAAAGCTGCTGCAAGTAACAACCTGTCGATGGTTACTTTATATGGATTATTTTGCGGAATTACTCCATTATAGTTTGGATAACGGCCTTCGATCAGGCGGCAAACCAAGTCAAAATGGTCTAATTTGAAATAAGCATTGGTATCGTCGAAAGTCAACATCACTTCGCCCGATTCTTTCGGAAGAATGGCTTTGAGCAAGTTGGCGGGTTTTTTAGGAAGAATAAAGGATGCTCTTTCCGCACCTTTGATTTCCAAAGATTTACAGCGAACCAATTTGTGTCCGTCGGAAGCTACGAAAGTAATATCATCGGTAGTAATATCAAAATAAATACCGTTCATTACCGGACGCAATTCATCATCGGCAGTTGCAAATAAAGAGCGGTTTATTCCCGAAAACAAAACATCGGCCGGCATATTGATTGCTACGGCATCTTCTTTCAACGGTTTAGGTTGAGGATATTCATCTCCGTTTTGAGCGATAAAATTATATTTACCGTTTTCGTAGTAAATATTCATTTCTAACGTACTGTCGTTGATGTCGAAACTAACAGGTTGTTCGGGAAGTTCTTTCAGCGAATCCAACAAATTTTTAGAAGGAACGGCGAAAACGCCTTCTCCGGTAACTTCGCTTACATTGATAGATGTTACCATACGAGTTTCGTTATCCGATGCCGTAATGGTTAATTTATCTTCTTGAAGTTCAAACAAAAAGCAATCCAAAACCGGAATAGAGTTTTTAGATGCAATCACGCGGCCAACAGTTTGTAAGTGGCTCAAAAGGGAATTACTGGATACTACGAATTTCATAATGATATGTTGTTTTTATATTTTACTTTTGCTTTTCAAACAAGAATGCAAATATAGAAAATTATTTTTCAACTTCAAGACTTAGCGAATTATTATTTGCATTAGTTTCCGTGCGCTGTCGCACACGACTATAAACGCATGACCACTTTATGTGGCCATTTAATCAAAAAAATAAATAGTCAAAATAGTCGAATCAATCTGCCACGCTGCGGACACTGAAACCGAAACTGCGATTGGTGTAGTTCTTGTCTGCGATATCCTTACGGCAACTCAAGAAGTAGGCGGACATCCCGCTGGCGTCCGTACTACTCCAATAGTAGCAGAGTAAGCCTTCAAAGCCGAGCGAACCGCTGATGTCGCTGCGGCCACCAACAGCAGGCAAGAAAAGAGTTTTACCGGTAGCTATATCGGTAAATTTCCTACCGTTTACACCGTTTACGGTTCCATTGGTAAAACATGCCCGCATCTTGGGGGTTAGCTGCGAATGTGCCGGGAGCGGCTACATTGCGGGTTGCCCATTTAACACCGTTAATAACTACTCCCTCATCGTAAGTAAGAGGATCTTTTTTCTTGTCTTCATCATCTTTACTACAAGAGTTGAATGCTACGGTTGCCATGCTCATTATGAGCAGCAACCAAAAACTAGAAAAATATTTTTTCTTCATTGTACATTAAAATTTAAATTAAACATTCATTTTTGACAATAAAAAAGCAGACTTACATTATCCGCCACCGAGGTTGTGAGAATTATAGCAAAACGCTACTTTACATGTCTTATTTTGTGCTTGTTAGCACTTTCGTTTTTTTATATCATGCAAAAAAAATTATAATTGAACACAAAGGTATAAAAATTATTTTTCTTTTCATTGCTTACAGTAATTGGCAGGAGGTTCCTCACTGCGCTCGGAATGACGGGCTATAAGATGCAGAGAGGGAGAAAGC
>Ga0209628_10000596_pt1 | contig 22462 bp, 23 predicted proteins | sample TergutCu122P4_FD_187285 | JGI IMG/M metagenome (GOLD analysis project Ga0209628, IMG submission 187285) | Cubitermes ugandensis P4 segment gut microbial communities from Kakamega Forest, Kenya - Cu122 P4 (SPAdes) (version 2) | ecosystem: Host-associated > Arthropoda: Insects > Digestive system...
GATTCAAAAGTTAATATTGATACGGTTATTCAATTAAAGAGAATAGGAGGAAATATAAATCAAATAGCAAAAGTGTGTAATTCAACACGTCAAATAAATGATACTTACGACAGAATCAGCAAAAGGTTAGATGAATTGAAAAGTCAGTTAGACTTGTTATTAATTGAATTAAAAGATTAAAAATATGACCACTGTAATACATGATACAAGAACTAGTTTCAGACCTGTGATTTCTTATATGGAACGGAAAGTATCAAACGGTTCCGGTATATTGTTAGGAAAAAATCTTTATGAAGAAAATCCGGCATTGTATTACAAAGAATTTGAAGAGATTTGTTTACAAAATAGTAGAGTTAAAAAGCACTGTCTGCATTTTTCATTAAATCTGCCACCAAACGAGACATTAGATACTCATAATTTTACCCAATTAGGCTTTCATTATTTAGAAAAAATGGGTTATGAAAATTGCCCGTATTTGATTTATCTGCATAACGACAAAAAACATTCTCATATTCATCTTATTGTCTCTTCGGTTGACTATGATGGTAATTGGGTTAATGACAGTTTTTCTCATTTAAAAAGTTATAATATAAGTCGGGAACTCGAAAAGGATTACAACTTAACGCCACTTGATTCATTATCAAAAGCAAATAAGAAACATTATTCCGTAAAAGAGAAAGCGTTGAATGACTATTCCGTATTAAATGGACTGAAAAGAGCGTTGTATGATAATAAGGCTAAATCGTTTTTGGATCACTTTTTATCTAAAAGCGAGATAAATGATATATTGAAAGGTATGAATAATGCTGCCTGTAAAGTAATGCTCAATGATAAATTTGAGACTATAAACAACTTTTTAATGAATAATGGTTATTGTACAAAATATATCAAAGATGAATTACTTAAAGTTCTTGACAAAGCATTGTCATTAAATTCAAAAGATGAGTATTTTAAATACCTTTCGGAAAATGGCGTTGAAGTATCGTTGTTTTCTAATCAGATTAAGACGCAATACACTTACAGTTTTTCTAATTACGATTATTCCTTTAAGGAAAACAGGCTGCCCAAGAATTTTTCTTACAAAGAACTGCTAAGTAAATATGGAGCTTTTGCCGGCAGTTATGTTCCGGTAAGTGAACAAAAACATATTTTGTATAAATCCATCAGGGTAACACTCCAAGAGAGTAAAGATTTTTCTCAATTTTTAAAAAATCTGGAACGCACAAATATTAGTTACAGTACACATTTAGAGGGTAAAAAACCCCAGATTCAATTTTCATTATCTTTGGTTGATAATCAATGTCAGTTGATAGGGGAGGAGATAAATAAAAACTTCTCTTATTCTTCAATTTTTCATTACTATGAAAGTAAAAATAAGAAGTTAAACTCCGAAACAGTCTCTGATATTGTTGCTTTAACTTCCAACTTTTATCCCGATTATGTGCCGTTTACTCTGGATTCACACCATACGCGAAAAAGTGATGATAATTTACTTAACTTTAAGAAAAAAAGTAAACGAAAGATAGACCAAAACAGGTCATTGTTACACTAAACTTGTGTGCGAAATTAGATGGCAGATGTGAAATTGTTTGCTCATTATATCATTTTCTATTACTTTTACAAATCAATAATTCAATATATGTAGGTTATGCAGGCATATAAATTTGACATTAAAGTATCTGAAAGCGGAACCATTTTTCTTCCTTATTTCGTACCAAGTTTGCACGGTAAGGAAGTAGAACTTTTTATAGTACCTAAAGAAGAAAAATCAAAAAAAACTAAGGAAGTGAGCGCTAAAAATTTTGTTTCTCGTTGGGTAGGATTTCTTAAAGATACAAACATTAATCCCGATGAAGCAAAGTACGAATACTTATCTGAAAAGTACCGATGAAACACGTATTAATAGACACCAATATCATACTTGATATTGCTTTGCAACAAGACCCCTTTTATGAAGTTGCCAGCCAAATATTCGGTAAAATTGACGATGGAAAAATTAAAGGATTTGTTACAGCATCGTCTATTACAGACATTTACTATGTGTCAAGAAAAGCGTGTGGGCGGGAAAAAGCCATTAATTTCATACGTGAATTGATAGATGTTCTAGAAGTTTTAAGTGTAACTAAAGAAACCATAATCAATGCTTTAATTACTGAATTCAAAGACTTTGAAGATGCAATACAGTATTGCGTTGCCGATATAAATCGTATAGATATTATTGTAACAAGGAACAAATCAGATTTCAAATTTTCAACTATTGAAGTTTGCACGCCGGATGAATTAATAAAAATTTTATCTGATTAGGAGGTTGTTTAAATTTTATTTTTTGCATCTGTTTAGCATCATTCTGCACATTGTTGTTAATGTTATTTTTTTTTACGACTGTGCTTATTATTTTTCCCTTCTTTGATTTAATGCAAAACTATTTCATATCTTTGCGGTACTTATTTTGGTACACAAATCTTTAAAAATTTGTCTTATGGTTTCAGTTATTGCAACAAGCAGAGAATTTCGCGAAAGACAACGTGAATACTTAGATATTGCCTTCGAAAAAAAAAGAAGGGTTTTTATTCGTAGGGGGAAAAATATGTTCTTAATCTCCCCAATAGATACGGAAACGGATACAAGCATAAAGCTTAATCCGGAAATCGTTAAAAAAGTACAACAGGCGGAATTAGATTATAGAAGCGGAAATTTTACACGACTTGCCAATCCAAACGACTTATGGAACAGTTTGAACAACATGTAAACTATTCGATTGATGTAGCGCCTGCGGCAAAAGATGACCTTAACAAACATTTGAAAGCAGGAAACAAGGCTACGAAGAAACGAATCGAACGAATATTTAAAGAATTGGCAGAAACTCCTTTTGTTGGAATTGGCAATCCGGAACCTCTAAAACATGGCTTAACAGGTTATTGGTCAAGAGAAATAAACAAAAAAGACCGTTTATTGTACAGGGTTGATGATGAACAAAAAATAGTTTTTGTTGCGTCAGCAATGGGTCATTACAAGCAGCATTGACTATCTTTGAAAAAATCCGTTGTTTAAGTTATTTATAGTTATATAAAACTCTCATACAGTTCTTTATTTGTAAAATTTTGTAAAAGTTAAGTTCCGAAAGATTTTTCATTCTTCGGAGTTTTATTTATTTTGCATAAACTCTTTTTGAAACAATGATAATGCAGTATTTACAATTCACTGAAAACTTGTAACTAATAACTGAAAACTAATCAATGGAACAAGAAAACAAAAACCTTATGGGACCGGTTCTGATACTACTAACAGGAGTAACAGTCTTTATACTTTATCATTGGCTAACATATACCGGAATCTATTCGCCCAAAAGTCCTTTGTTACTTACATTAGCAATTAAAATCTTAAACCCCGAATTAAAAGTTGTTTATGCTATTGTATTATATTACATTTTGTTATGGTGTCTGTTTCTCTTATTTCCAAGTGTAAAACTCGGACGTAATATGACAGACAAAGTAAAGTATTCTTATATCACACTCTCTGTTTGCCTGTTTCTCTTGTCTTGTGTCAATTATATTGAAGTCTTTGTTTGGGATGTTATTATCTACCCATTGCTGATTTTAGCAACCATTCCTGTTACAGTCCGGGCAGCAGCATCGCTAAGAAAACAAAATAAAGAGGATACTTTCTTTAATGAGGTTTCTTGTCTTAAATCAGACAATGATTTTTCTTTTGAATTTAATACCAAAGAGGGACTTTTAAGGATACATAAACCCGAAGAGAACATTTTTATTGATGGTGGTCCCGGAAGCGGCAAATCGCATTATTTAATCAAATTCATAATACAGCAGTCTGCATTTAAAAAGTATGCCGGAGTAATTTACGACTATGAGGGCGATCCAACTAAAGAAGGATTGCCTATTTTATCAAATATTGCCTATTCGTCAATCATGGCTGTTAAAAAGAGCGATCCTGAGCATAATTTGAAGTTTGGCTTTATCAATTTTACCGATATGACTAAAACATTACGGATTAATATTCTTAGCCGTAATTACTTTAACGAAGATAACGCTCAATTATTCATCGACAACATAGCAACATGCCTTATGAAAAATCTGGAGCCGGCGTGGAAAGAAAAAACCGATTTCTGGGCTGGTAATGCAATAAACTATGTATCTTCAATAATGTACATGTTGTATAAAAATTACTCCCATAAAGGCTTTAACACATTACCACACGCAATTGCTGTCTGCCTTTATGATTCTAATACGGTGTTTAGATTTCTGGAACAGGATAAAGAAATAGCACGAAACATGGCGCCTATGATTACTGCTTGGAAGTTGGGAGCACATCAACAAACAGCCGGCGCTGTCTCATCGGCGCAGTTACCTCTTAAACTGTTAAACAGAAAAGAGATATTTTGGGTACTTAGTAAAGACGAATTTTCATTGGACATAACAAATGCCGAAAACCCTGTATTGCTTTGTATCGGCAGCGCTCCCGATATGCCCCATGCAGTTAATCCTGCAATAAGTTCAATATTTACCGTCATTCAGACACAAATGAATAGTCCGGGAAAATGTAAATCTATCTTTTGCGTAGATGAACTACCCCGCGTTAATCTTTACGGCTTGGATGGATTCATTGCAACAGCACGAAAACATAATATTTCTACTATACTTGCTGTTCAGGACTTTTCACAACTTGTCCGCGATTATGGCGATAAATCGGCAAGCACTATTAAAGCATCCTGCGGGACTCGGTTTCAAGGCAAGACAGGTAATGCAAAGACTTGCGAAGAAATAGTTAAAATACTTGGCGAAACAAAACGCTCTCATATCTCTTTTTCCGAACAATCATCGGGCAGTCATTCCGTATCGGAATCATTACAACGAGAGAAAATTTTGCAAGAACGCGATATCGCTTCTCAAAATTCAGGTCATTTTTTTGGTATAATATCAAACGGTAATCCACCTTTCCTGTTTACTGATTTTGAGCCTTTCCATAAAACAGGTTTGAAAAAGTATGAAATACCACCTTTTGCTTGTAAGACAAAGACAGGCGATCCGGAAATGGATAAAAAAATTCTTTATACTCATGTCAAAAGTAATTTTGAAAAAATTCATGATGAAATTGACGAGTTACTTGCTCCATTTAATGCTTTAAACGAAAATGAGGATGACGATGAATAACTATAAACAATTAACCGATTTTCTTAATTTTGAAGTGAGATTCAAAAGCAAATTCATTGTGATAACATTTTATATGGATTACTGGTTTGCTTTCTATAAACCCTCTCTTTCTGCCCCGTGTAACTGTCTTTTTCTGAATCTTAATAAAAAAATTTCGATCTCGGAGTTTTTTACTTTTTGTTCGCAATTGCAGGAAATTGATAACGCAAATATTCCCGATGTTAAAGATTTTGATTTTGAAGAAACTATAGAAGATGATAAGGTTTATTCATTTTGCCTGCATCTTGTTTCCTTTAAATCCCTTTCTCGTCTGTCGAATGTAAACCTCGATAATCTTAATTTCTCTCGTGAATATATCTCGTTTTTAAATAAATTCACGGAATGTTTTAATGAGAGTAGTTTCTTTTATAACCATCTGTTTAATTCCTTTGCACTTAAATTAACGTCTGAAAAGAGTAATCATTATGATATAATTAATTTTACCTCCGATTTTGCCGATTCTCTATTTAAAAAAAATGAATGTTTTTATTTATCAAATCAACAAGCAGCAAATCCCGACTTAGTAATAAGCCGAAATCCGTTCTATTATTATTTTTTCTTAATCAATGCTAAACCGCCCGATAACATAGTCTTAAAATATATGTTTTTAACTCCGGGCGATGCTTCTTTAAATACAATATCTTCTCTGTCGAAAAAGATGTATCTCGTAGAAATTAATAATTACCTATTCCTGTACGACGATATTGATGACCTTGTTTTTTACCTGGAGTTTCTTTGTAACTTTATTACCATTTCAAAAAACAAAACAGTTTTTTTAAAAAAGGTAAATCAAAATATTTCTATTGATTTTATTCTTGATATAAAAGAGTCGGCAACTCAATTATTTAATATGATTTCAAACATTCAGTCTAACTATTCCAATATTGTTAATTCTGAATTTATACCGTCTGATTTTCCTATAACTTCGTCATCGGTCAATAATACTCAAAACAAGATTATTTCAATTAATTGTCATACCCTTACCGCTTCTCTTGAAGCATGTTTTAATGAATTATGTAAACATTTTTATCTAAATTTTAAATTAATAAAAATAGAAAAAAGAGAACTTTCACTCCCGTCTAATTAAGTGAACTTTCACTCGCGAAACTCTAACACATCTGAATAATGAAAGACTTTACTATCTATAAAAAAATTATCTCACTGCCCAATTTTCTAAAGGATAATTACAATACCCTTACTGCTTTTCTTGAAGCATGTTTTAATGAATTATGTAAACATTTTTATCTCAATTTTAAATTAATGAAAGTAGGAAAAAGTGAACTTTCACACCCCTCTAATTAAGTGAACTTTCACTCGCTAAACTCTAATACATCTGAATAATGAAAGACTTTACTATCTATAAAAAAATTATCTCACTGCCCGATTTTCTAAAGGATAATTACAATTTTACCGAAGTAAAAAAAGGCTCGACAAAAAATAATCCGAAACTTACTAATGGGAATATGACGGTCGTCATCTCTAAAAGAAATGAGTTTTTTTCTTATTTCGATGTAAGTAATCCGGGAACTAAACTTTCAATCCTCGATTTCATGCAGCGCGAACTTGCGCAATACAATGACGGAGTGCTTCCGGCGCTTCCTATTGTAGCCAATATGCTCGATAAATACATAACAGAGGGGAAAACAGTATTGCCGCAATTTAGCACTTATAATCTCAGTAATGCTTCTTTATCGGAAAACGAAATATTAAATAACATCAATTCACTCCTTGATAAAGGGAGTAATGATTTTCTTATTTCAAGAGGATTCTCGGAAAAAACATTTGAACACCCTAATTTTAAAGATGTTATAAAATACAGAAAAATCAATAATGTTAACGGAACAAAATCTTATGACATCGCTTTTGTGATGAGAGGTCTCGGCAGTTCACGGGCAATAAGTTACAGAGGAAACAGAGATAATCTCGATTTTTCATTTAAAGGTTTTCACGGACCTCGAGGCGATACTTTACTTACAAGTCATTTTAGTAACGACAAACCTATTGATGCAATGTATATCGGAGAGAGTTTTATTGATTGCATGGCTCATTTCGAACTTAATGTAAAAGCGTTGAAAGGTAAAAATATCATTTATATCAGCACCGAAGGCTCTATATCTCAAAACCAATTATCGCTTATTCAATTAGGAATATCGAAGCAAAAACCCGAGAAGATTTATACTATCTTCGATAATGACCTTTACGGACATCAGGCAGCCACTCTTTTATTTTCATATCTAAAACTACCGTCTTCTTTGTTGTATGATGTTAAACCCGACAGTTTTTATTCACAAAACCTTTTAAACCTTTCGCAACAGGAAGTAAATATATGCGGCAGTAATATTTCTCACACCTACTGTATATTTAATATTCCTGTCAAAATTCAAGACCAATACAAAAAGAACTTAGAAAGTTTTTTGAGAGTAATCAATAACACAATTAAAAACAAAGACGAACAACTTAGTTTAGAATTTCACGCTAACGAAGAGAAAACCATAAAGTACAAAGTGATTCTACCTAACACTATTGATGGTTGGAAAAACCTGAGAAGATTGATTATAAATTTCAAATTTGGTAATTCTAAGTTTATTAATACCAACTTTCCGAAAAACAAGGATTTTAATTTGGATTTGATTGATTATAAGAGAAGTATTGATTTAAAATTAAAAGCCTTTGGTTTAGATGACATTTTTTAAGTCAAAACCATTATTACTTTTTGGTATTAATATTGAAACTATATTTTCTTTTGATTTATATTAATTTCTTTTCCACATCGCTCTTGAAAAATGATGGTCAATACGAAAATGTTTTAACTTAATTTTGTTAGGATGCACTGGGTTTGATTTCATATATTCAATTCTCAAGAATGAATAATTGACTTTTGACCCCCCAACTTTAATAATAAAGAAGCGTAAAATAATTATTTTTTTGTTTTACAAAACGATATACATTGTTGAAAAAAAGTTATATTTTTCTTAAATTTTAATTTTTTTTTAATTTATACTTGCATTGTCAAATAATGTCAAGCAATTTTTAGAAATGAAAAATAAATTAAAGGAAATACGAATTAAAGGAGGGTTGACAGTAACTGAATTTGCTAGAAAAGCAAATGTTGCTACAAGAACAATTACCCGAATTGAAGCGGGAGAAGGAAATTCTAAAATAGAGACTCTTAATCGAATAGTAAACACATTAAATGAATTACTCAATAAAAACTATTCTTTTGAGGAAATTTTTTAAGTAATTGACTATTAATATAAATTTAATTCGGTAACTTTGCGTCCCACTTATGGTTTTTACGATAAAATTGATATTGTCTTCTATATTAGGTAGTTTGATTGCTTATTTTGGTGTAGTAGTATTTCCTTCTTCTGAAAAAGAAGAAAGTAGGGGAGTTACTATTCAGAAACGTATTAATAACTGGAAGAAAGTTTTTAGTATGGATAAACGGTCATTAGTTGTTGATGTAGTTTTCACTTGTGGGTTGATTGGTATTGGATATACATTCTATATTTTAAAGGCTAATACAGAATATCAAGCATTTTTAGGAGGATTGACTGCTGAAGCTTGTCTATATCATTTTATACAAATTGCAAGAAATAAAATAAATTAATAATAAATTTAACAATAAAAGTTATGACAAATTCTTCTTTTTTAAGAGACATACTCGTCTTAATAGGCGTTTTACCAATAGTAAGACCTGTTAAAATTGAGCAACAAGGAAAAAAACGTAAACGTATGGGTTACCCTGTTAATTATTTAGTCAAATTTTCAACTGAGGAAAGAGAACAAATGCACAGAGAAACCGAATTACTTATGGCATTAATTGATTAATTACATTTCTTTATATGTTAAATAATGTGAAAACACAAATATGCGAACGTCTTTTTGAGATACTATCAAAAGGAGTGCCTAAATTAATTGAAGCTGGGAATTATGTAGAAAACGGTGCGAGAATGATCCCGTTTCCTGTATTTACTGAATCTCGCGATGTTCTTTCTCATCTCCGTGATATCGCATCAGATGCATTAAATGAAGCAAATGTTGAAAAAAATCTTATTGAAATACAAGAGCATATAAGAAGAGGCATTGTTGAAACCTATCAGGAACACTATGACTATTTAGCATCTAACATATTTCAAACTTATGGGAAATATAAGCAGTCGTTCTTTAAATTTGAAAGTTTATTAGGATTACGTGCTATGCATGCTCCATTACATAAAAATATTAACCAAGTTTTAAAATCCTCACAGAATCTTTGGATAGAGGCACGTAATTCGAAAACTAATAATTTTAATACTTCTGAATTTGAAGAATCTATAAATAAATTTAAAAAGGCAAGTTCTTTATTATCTTCGATAGATGAAGACATTGATACTATTTTTAATAATTTTTATAAAAGAGGAGTTATTACAACCTTTATCTTTCTTTTTAGTTTATCTTTACTTGTAGTACTGCTTGTACTATAATAATGATAAAATTGAGATAACTTTTCTTTTTTCTCATGTATAAAGAAGTTGCAATTCGTATGCCTTAATTTCTTTTAGAGTTTGTTTAAATTTTATTCAAAAATTGGGTTTAATGGTCAAAAAGTATGATGAACTGACTTCAAATAATTAAAATTTGTAACATTATTAATAGGCTTTCTATCTTTTTCTATAATACTACTATCTAACTTTATTTCAGGCAATTCAGAATAAATACAATTATATATCTTTGTACGGATTATGTTAAATGATTATTTATTTGCAAAAAAAGTTAATTCATACCTACCCTTTTTTCATTTTCAATTGTATTAATAGTGTAATAGGATAAAATGAAAAATTTAAAACAACGTATTAAAAATTCAGTGCTTTTAATATTTTTATATATAACAAAATTTTAAAATTAAATTTATTAATCAAAATATCATGTTATGGAAACAAATGTAAAAAAAATCGGATTCGTGAAAAAACACATATTCGATAATCAGCAGGAAAACAATTATGTTTATAATGTTACTCTTTTCGATAAAGAGATTGAAGCTAACTTGCCAAAAGAGGGCAAACTAAGACTATATGCCATCGATACCGAAGGAGCAGATAAACTATCGGTGGTTGCTGTGAGAGATGCCGGAGATGTATATAAAACAAAATTTATTTTGGATATCGACCCGGTTCATTTTGATAAGAAAAATGAAAATTATAACATAGAAGTTGATAACGGTTATATAAACCTTATCGCTTCAAAAATGAGAGATAAGGAGTCTTTCTCTGTGTATCAAAAACAGACAGTCGATGGAAACAAATTTAATAAATATGTTGGTTTCGGATCTGAGCAAACTCACGGAGTTATTATCGGAAAAGCCTATAACGATAAAACAGAAAAAGGTTATGATTATCAAAATATTGTTGTTTCGCCGCGAAAATTGAATGCTGATAAACATTCTTTTATCAATGTATATCAACCGGCAGATGGTGAAAAAAATAAATTAGTTTTCAGCTATCATAAACCTATGAAAAATGCGGAAACGATTATACAACTCTCTAAAAAAGGGAAAAATTACATAAACAGTCTGCCTGATTATAAAGATTTTAGAATAACCGTGCAAAGCAGAAACCCGCAAAATATTAACCCAATGGTTAATTTTGCTGATTTGAATGTCTTTATTTATGATAAAGAAAAAAATGAAAAACAATATATCGGAGCCGGTTGGAGTAATGAACAATTTAATAAATTACCCCAAGATATAAGCGAATCAATTTATCAAAATTTACCGCCTAAAAAGGTTGAAAAATTTGAAGTAGGTCAATTCATTGAATATTATTTCGATAAAGATTCTACTCTTAACAGCGGAGTTCACATGGGTTTATTAAACAGCCCGGTTGCAGTAGGCGAAATAACTGAAATATCAGATTCAAAATTAATATTAAACTCTGCTATGGGACGAACATCTGTTCTTAAAGATGATAGTAGCTTGGTATTGTCGGATAAGCTCTCTTTCGAGGAGTTTAATGATTTTTATAAAAATGTACAAAATGAGTTAAAGGATTTTGCAATGACTATTGCCCTTGCCGGTTCTGATGATATTACAAAAAAGAATTCTAACATCGTAAAAAAAGAGAAAACGGGAAAAGTAGAAAAAACAGAAAAGAGAGAAAAAAAGGTGGTTAAAGCTAAAACTGCCAAAAAAGATAAGGGAGTACCTTTTCCCTAATTTTTTTAAAGAGCGAATTATTATTAGTTTGCTCTTTTTTTACGACTTTTACGCTTTAATAATTATGTTATAATTAACTAATGATGATGACCAATGAATTAAAGCTATGGGAAGAAATAAGAGCTACAACAAAAAAGTATAATGCTCTTCGATTGAATGATGCAATAAATTACAAAAAGTATTTTCTTTATTCTATTATCACTCATTCAACAGCAATAGAGGGTGCTACATTGACAGAATCAGAAACAGCTCTATTGTTTGACGAGGGCTTAACGGCAAAAGGCAAGCCTCTTTCACATCATTTAATGAATGAAGATCTAAAAAATGCTTATCTATATGCTATGAAAGAAGCAGATAAGAAAACACCTATAACTCTTGATTTACTAAAAAGTTTCAATTCTCATGTAATGGCGCAAACAGGAGGGCATCACGAGAATATTGGGGGTAGTTTTGATTCATCAAAAGGAGAATTTCGTAAACTTGGGGTTTTTGCCGTAGGCGGCAGTTCATATATGGATTATAGAAAAGTACCCGGAGCAGTAGCTGTTCTTTGTTTAGATCTGGATAAACGACTTCATCAGGCATCATCTTTGCAAGACAAATATAATCTAAGTTTTGCCGCTCATTTCAATCTTGTTACAATCCATCCCTGGGCGGATGGTAACGGTCGTACTTCACGATTGTTGATGAATTACATTCAATTTTATCATGGCATAACGCCAACAAAGGTTTTTCAACAGGACAGGGCAGACTATATATCGGCTTTGCAAAAATCTCAAGAGACAGAAAACAATAAATATTTTTTAGATTTTATGGGAAAACAACTATTAAAATTACTAAAAAAGGAAATACTCAATTTCGAAAAAAGTCAAAGAAAAAGTAAAGATTTTACTATGCTGTTTTAAAAATTAACCATACAAAAAAGGTATTATCTTTAATTTATGTATGATATACTGATGCTGGCAAAGAATAAAATAGTTAAAAAATAAATTTATGAAACCTCTTATTACCGTAGCCATTCCTGAAGAAATTTCTACCCCTTTTTATTCAGAGGTTCATTTTACAGGAATAGGAATCATGAACTCATTACTTTCGTTATCCAACCTTTCTTATAAACCCTCTATTATTTATAATATTGGCACTTGCGTCAGCAAATATCCGCATGATAGCGTTGCAGTTGAGTTTTCTAATTTCATATCTTCTGTTAAATCTTTTCCTCATACCCCTATTTCATTCGCCAATACTTATAATGATCTCAATGTTATTAAAAAAGCGGATTTTTTAGAAACTCACTTCGAGTTTGTTACTTCGCCGGATCAAATGTCTTATCCGTGTGGAGATATGGAAGCCTATGCCCAAGCCGCCTTTTGTAAAATTCATTCTATACCCTTTCGTTGTATTAAGGTAATTTCCGATTGCGCTCAATCTACTTCTCAATCACATTGGGAAGATCAACTCGAAATAACTCGTCCTATTCTTGACAAACTCATTAAAAATATAATTTCCATTAGATGAAAACATTAGATATGATTTCCGATATTCGTATAGTTTCCGATTACCCTTCATCCGGTATTCGCTTTTACGACATAACAACTCTTTTGAAAGATGCCGGTCATTTTAATCAAATATGTAATGCTTTAAAAAATCATTATCGTGATATTCCTGTCACTAAAGTTGTCGCGGTCGAGTCCCGTGGTTTTTTTCTTGGTTCTGCTCTTGCAGTTTTTCTCAATGTAGGTTTTGTTCCGCTTCGCAAGCCGGGTAAACTTCCTTCGTCCGTTTATTCGGTTTCTTATAAAAAGGAATATGCCACAGATATTCTCGAAATTCATACTGACGCGCTCTCATCGTCTGATGTAGTTCTCCTTCATGATGATGTTCTTGCTACAGGCGGCACTGTTAACGCATCCCTCGAACTCTTGTCTAACTTTAACATTAAAACTATTTATCTCGATTTCTTAATTGAAATAGAATCGCTTAACGGACGGTCTAATATTATCCATCCCTATACTGACATTCACTCACTTCTTAAAGTTTCTTAGTTCGAATGTTTTCTTTGACAGAACTTTAAAGCGGTATGTTTTAACAGTAAAAAATATTTTTTACAGATAAAACATTTTTTGTCGAAAGAGTTAAGCAATTCTGTTACGTTGCCCCGACCAACTCTGGTCAGAACTTCGTAATCTGACCGTTTAATGATCGGAGCGCTTCACTACATTGCCTAACACTTTTGGATAGTCTTACTATTTTCTGTAATCCTAAATTAAAAACTTTAGGAAAAATCAACTTTAACACTCAGATATACAGCATATTATATGTTTTAATAAGTGTTAAAAATGTGCCTTTTTTAATGCTACATTCATAATTATTAATTATATTTAAGCTATTGAAATTAATGTAGTTAAAGTAAAATTATAGCTTATGTTCGGAACAGATTTTTTTCCAACCCCTACGAAAGTAATAGAACAAATGTTGTTCAACGTTGACATACAAAATAAAATAATACTTGAACCATCGGCGGGGAAAGGAAATATTATAGATTATCTTAAACAAAACGGAGCAAAAGAAATACTTGCCTGTGAACTAAATTCCGACTTGGCAAAGATAGCCGCAAGCAAAGCGCGTCTTATTGCTAACGACTTCTTAACTGTACAGGCGCAGGAAATTTCACACGTTAATCTTATTATGATGAACCCGCCATTTTCAGCAGATGAAAACCATATATTACACGCTTGGAACATTGCGCCGGGCGGATGTACTATCATCTCTCTATGTAACAGCAATACTGTAAACGAAAAATATTCAAAAACCAGAAAACAAGAAGAAATCATAGAACTGATAAAATTATACGGAAAGAGTGAATTTTTTAGCGATTGTTTTTCTGATGCTGAACGAAAAACCAACGTATATGTGTCTTGTATCTGGTTATACAAACCAAATACAGGAGATGATGAATTTTCTGACTATTTTTCCCTGACGGACGATGAAGCCGAAAGCCTTGAACAAGGAATAATAAAATATGATTATGTCCGTAATATAGTCAATCGCTACGTTGGCGCTATTAAACTGTTTGATAAAATAGAGCCGCTTGCAACGGAGATTAACGAACTGACAAACCCTATTTCTGTTTACGGCATCAAATTTGGAGCTTACAATACAGGTTATACATCAAACTATGCCGACAAGCCTATAACTCGCGAAACTTATAAAAAAGAATTACAGAAACAGGCTTGGCAACGCATATTTGATGATATGAAAATGAACAAATATGTTACAAAAGGAGTACAATCTACTATCAATAAATTCGTCGAAACACAGATACATGTACCCTTTACTATGAAAAACATTTATAAGATGCTCGATATAATCGTGGGAACTCACGCCTCTCGGATGGATAGTGTGCTCGTAGAAGCATTTGAAAAAATATGTTCGTTTGCATGGAAAGAGAATTGTACAGGCGGTAAAAATTGGAAAACAAATTCTGATTACGTTGTGAATCATAGATTTATTATTCCTTACATCTGTGAATATAAAGATTGGGTACGGAACAAAGAGAGCGTAAATTTAGGATATAACAGCTATCGAAGTGATGTAGATGATATTATCAAAGCATTATGTCATTTGACAGGTTTTAGTTACGATGAACATACGGAATTGTCAAGTTTCGCAGATAGAATGAACATGAAGTGGGGAAAATGGTACGAGTGGGGATTTTTCCGTATTCGTGGTTACAAAAAAGGCACAATGCACTTTGAATTTACTGATGAAAAAGTTTGGGAGATGTTTAACCGCAGAGTAGCAAAAATCAAAGGATGGGCATTACCGCAGACAAGCAATAGCACCAAAAAGACGCAACGAAAATCAAACGGTTTAGCAGTAAATCTTATTATGTTTTAGCTGTCAGCTAATTATTCACAAACAATACATGATATTCAAATAGTTAAACTTAAAATTATGATTTATGTTTAGGATAGATTTTTTCCAACACCTTATAAATAAATTGGGAATTAAAAATTTAAAAAAATGAAAGAAAAGAAATTAAAAAAATGGGTTAATGAATGGTGGAATACCAAAGGAAGAGAATTACGTGATTTTCTTGCGGATTTGTCCGGCGATAAGTCATTCCACGAAAAATTGCATGTTACAGACATTGTAAACATTTACAATTTTGCAAAATCCTGTAAAGTCCAAATAGAGAGCGACTCGGAAAATTATTTGCTTAAAGAAATTTGCGTGGAGTTGGCGGAAAATGTTCTTGCTTCAAAACATGGAGTATCTACCAATGACTTGTTTGACGAAGACGGAAGTTTTTACGAACAGTATCAGGATGAATTTGACAAGCTCTATGACCAAATTGAAGGACTGTTATCGGTTGATGATGAAAATTAATAATTTGAATCTTAAACAAACCGTATGTTGTTTTAGCTGTCAAAGAAGAAACATTAAAATTTGAAATAAAAAGAGCAAAAATATTTTGTTTGCTCTTTTTTTATATTTTTATGGAGAATTTTGCACCACTTTTATGTCAACTAAAAACGTCAAAAGGCTTGACGGTAAAATACCAGCAGCCATAAAACAAAACTTACTTAATGAAGCGAAAAATAAAAATACCTCTTTAGGTAAACTTATCTCTATATATCTTGATTCTTACATCGAGGACGCTGACTCTTATATGTCGCCCGAAGATAAAAAAGAAGAAAACATAAATATCTCTTTCTATATACCCAATGAAAAACATGACATATTCTCTGTTCTGGCAAAGAAAAATTTGCGTTCGGTAAGAGCGCAAACATTTCTATTGGTGCACTATGTAAACGAAAAATTATCTAATTATGAGATCAAAATATAATCAACTTCAGATTTCTTTTGGCGAACAACCGGCAATAATTCAAATTAATACCGATAATGTTGAGAAAACGCCTAAAATCTATGCACCAAGAGAAATGGGACAACATCCGTTTTTTCTAATAGATAAAACGAATGCGTGTAAAAAATCCAGACGTGGATATGAAGCATTAAAACAACAAGCAACTCTTGAAAAACAAGGAGTCGATAAAGAAACAATAATCAAGAAAACCACTTACCAATATAATCCTACCGATTCATTTTACACTACTTCTAAAAACTGGACAATCGTTTCTAATCCAAAATTCGGACTGCCGGATAGCTTCGACGGACTTGTTTGGAGCTATATAGAATTGCTAATATCGGATATTTATAAAAAGTCAGGTAAATTTTATTACTTCTATTATGTAGATCCTTCGGATATAGTAAATTATCTGATAGACAAAGGATTATATAAAAAATCCGGAAAACTGTACAATAATGTCAGGGATTCAATATACAGACTAAGATATACATCTTATGAATATGCTGAAGGTTTCTATAATAAAAAAGAAGAAAAACCACTCTCTAAATATACTCTATCATTAATACAATCAATACATGAACAAGGCTCTACACTGCCGGATGGATCTGTGGCAACATCTTTTGCTATTGCTATTGATCCGCTTATCATACAAAATTATAGTACCAATTATTACTTAATATTACTTAGCGATTACAGATCAAAAATAAAATCTCATCCTGCAATTGCTCTTTTTAACCGTCTTTCATATTTGGCATTTAACGGAATTATTTCAAGAGACTTTACAATTGCTAAAAAATTTAAATTTCCATTTATTATAGTGAACGGATATGAAAATTTATGTGAATTTCTTGGACTCACACCGCTAAGTGAAAACGATTGCAGGCCATCGAATATTATAAGACAATTAAAGAGTTTTATTGATGAACTGATAGAAATAAATTGTCTCTATGAAATTCATGTTGACAAATCAAATAGCTCAACAAATATTATTTTTTGCCTTAGCGGAGACTTTATTGATGATGCAACCGGCTTGCTTAGTAAAGCTGCCGGGAATGAACTTCAATTCATGCCGACAATGGCGGAGTGTAAAAAATACTTTGCCAAAATGAAAAAATTTATACACTCTGACAAACTTAGAAAAGCACTTTTTAATCCTGAACATGTAGATTAGGATTTTTATATACCTAAAACAATAATCAACACTGACAAAAAAGACATTTTACACACATAAAAAACTTCGTAGCGCTTATCGAAACCTAAAGAACAATCTGCCATGGCTATTTACATGGTATGATTATTATGATTTGAAAATCCCCAATACAACAAATGCTATTGATGGGCATTTTGCTGATTTGAAGAACAAGTTACGTAATCATAATGGACTGTCTAAAGCACGGAAAATGAAATTTATAGATGGGTTTTTGAAAGTATAAACTACGAATGTAGTGAAAAAAGAGTTGCCTAAATTGACAACCCTTCACTACATCGTGCAGGTCAAATTTATCCCTGACAGGTTGCTCCCCAACAGAGCCTATTTACGTTTCAACTTGACACAGCGAAAGTAATCATTAGTCTAAATCAATGACAAAATCAACCAAAAAAACACCCTAAAAAATGTCCATTAAAAGACAGCTACTGGTTTTTATCCTAATTTTTATCCATTAGACCACGAAGTCAGGAAAAATGTATTTTTATTTGGTTAATATTTGTAAAAAAAATCTAACTTATAGCAACTTATTTTTTCGCACAAGACATGAAAATTAAAAAAGATAATTCCTAATTTTCAATTTCTAACTCCTCATTCTTGTATATCCACCAGTAAACTAACGGCACAAAAAACAGACTGACAGGTGTTCCGATTATCATTCCGCCGATTGTTGCAATAGCTAAAGGTTTCTCCAATTCCGAGCCTAAATCGCTACTAAACAGCAACGGAGCCATACCTACAATTGCCGTTAAACTTGTCATCAATATAGCGCTAAGTCTTCTTCTGCCTGCTTCGTGTATCGCATCCATAAGCTTCATACCGCTTTTTCGTAGTTGATTCATGACGTCAACCTTCAAAATACTGTCGTTGATAATGATGCCGCACGAAACAATAAGTCCTATTGCCGACATAAGATTGAGAGTATGACCGAGCAGAAGCAATAATCCTATCGATGCGGTAATATCAATGGGAATTTCAAGAAGAACTAACAAAGGCTGGATAAAACTTTCAAACTGAGCGGCAAGTATAAAATACATCAACAGTATTGATATGACAAGAATAACCATAAGTTCATTTAACATCTTGCGGTTTGAAAAAAACGAACCTGAAAAATCGACATCCCATCTTGAGTTTTCTCTCATATCGTTTTTTACGGATTGAATAATTTCTTCAGGATTATCAATTTCAAAAAAATAGAATGGCAAAAACTCTCCGTTTCTTCCTGCAACAATTGTTTTTACATCTTCTGTGTTCGATGTTCTTATAAACGAACTGAGAGGATAACTTTTACTTCTTTCGGAATTATATATCAAAGTATTATTGATTATCTCATTAACATTATTACTCTCGGCTCCAACAACAATGGGTAAATATTGTTGATACGACCTTAAAGTTGAAATCTGATTCTCTCTGAAACCTGTTCTAAGTGCGTTGAGTATTTCGTCATACGATATGTTGTATAACAGAAGTTTTTCCATGTCGATATGCAAATTCAATTGTTTTTGAAACGATGTCCCGGAAACAAAAGAGTTCGATTTGCTATTGAGATAATTTTCTATATCTTTAATTGTCGCAACGTCTATCTCTTCTTCTCTGTTTCGGGAATAATATTCTATAATGAGTTCGGCTTCTCCTGTTGCAAAAATTTTTTCAAAAACCGTACCTATAGGAGCAAACGATATAAGTGCATCCCTGTAATTTATTTTCAGATAGTCGCTGATTTCTTTCTGTACTTTGGGTACATCGTCTCTGCTTGTTACTTTAACGTATAATTCCGTTTCCGATGACGATTGCGCCTGTTTACGGTTTAGCATATTTTGTTGTTCTCCTATAAGCGCCGATGTTTCAAATGTCTTACTACTCATTGCTTCAAGCAATTTTTTTGTGCGTTCCATGTTTTCATTCACATGGATGTTTTCGTTCCACTCAATTTTTGCTATAAATTCTGTGGTGCTGATCTGTGGCATCTTTTCTTTTGGGATAATGGAAAACAACAACAGACAAAGTGGAAGAACTGCCAGCGTTATGATAAGTGTCAATGCTTTATGTTCAAAAACCCATTCGGTACACCGGTGATATATTTTTTCGGATACAGGAATATTTTCTATGTTATTATCGTCTTGTTTTTTCTTCTTTCCCGATATCTTATTTTGCAAAAAAACAACTGCTTTGGGATTTTTTATAGAATAAGCCAATTTGTATAGAACCGGTAAAAGCATTATTCCTGTAAAGAAAGAAACCAACAGTCCTACGGTAATAGAAAACGCCTGATCAAAAAATATGGCTCCCGCAATGCCGCTTAAAAAAATCAAAGGAACAAATATTACAATAGTTGTCAATACCGAAGAGAGCATCGGTGCTATAACTTCATTTGTTCCTTCTACGCACGCATCTTCAAGGTTTAGCCCTTTACGCCTGTATTGTCCTACGTTGTCGGTTACGATAATGGAGTTGTCAATCATTATACCCAATGCAAGTATAAAGCCTGTAAGCGATATTACATTAAGCGATATTTTAAACAGATAAAAGAATAACAAACTGATAATTACAGACACAAACATGCTGATTCCAATAATCAAAGGCGATCTTACATCTCTAAGGAAGAAAACAGAAACCAAGCATATAAAAATGAAAGCGAGGATAAAATTCTGTTTCAGATTGGAAATAGAATAATCCAAAAGCTCAGTTTGGTTTTGCGATATGTTAAATTCAATATAGGGATAAGATTGCCGCATCTGATCGATTGCCTCTCCAAGAGCCTTTTGCAGACTCTCCATCTTTGCATCGCTTTGTTTTATAATAGCCAGATTGATTGCGCGTTTACCGTTGAAATATGCTATCCCTTTTTCTTTTTCGGGAACAACATTTACTTCGGCAATATCTTTCAGTTGAAATATCTTGTTGTTCTTTCTGATAAAAATCTCTTCAATGTCGTTTACAGTGCGTATAACCGACGAAAAGTTGATATTGTATTCGTAATATCCATCTCTGACCGTCATGCTGCCCTGTTCGATATTATTGTCTCTGAGCGCTCTTTCAATATCCTGTAAGGTAATACCCGACATTTCCAATTTGTTTTTATCGGGTTTTATGATTATCTGTTTTGATACCAACCCTGTGGCATCGACCATTGCAACCGGCGGCAGTTGTTCTATCCGGCGACAAATTACCGCTTCGGAAAATTCAGATAAGTTCAAAAAATCCGTTTCATTAGCCTTTCCATACTTTTCATCTTCCAAAAGCGTGAGATTAAGATGAAAAACAGGAATATCGGTAGCGCTTGCCTTAACAACGCGAGGTCGGGCAATATCTCTGGGAATATAATTCATCGCGTAATCAATCTTTTCATTTACCTCGATAAATGCAAGGTCGATGTTGGCGCCATATTCAAAATTTAACTGTATAACAGCATTTCCGTCACGTGTTTCGGAACGGATATCGCTCATCTTACCTACCTGCAACAGTTGATTTCTTATCGGACTGACAACGCTGTTTTCAAGTTCGCGAGCCGAATAATTTTTGCTTGATATTTGAATGGTAATTTCAGGTATTGGGATATTCGGCAATAGCGATACAGGGATACTAAGGTAGGTTATTACTCCCAGAATAAAGAATGCCGTGAAGGACATGAAAACGGCAACAGGACGTTGAATTAGAAATCGTACCATTTGTTATTCTTTAATCAATACAACAGGGGACTCGTGTGCAAGGTTAAGGTTACCCTGATAGATAACGCTATCGCCAACTGCAAGCCCTTCCACAACATATTCAGCCGAATTTTCAAGCCCGGTCTGGACATAAACCCATTGAGCCATATTGTTTTTAAGCGTAAACACAACCTTGCGGTTTGTTCTTAATACAAGAGCGCTCTTGGGTATTACCAACTGATTGGGAAGCGAACGTTTTATTATTACCTTAGCGTTCATGCCATCGTAAAACTTGTTATCAGGATTGTTAATTCCGGCTTTTACTCGAATCATACCGGTTTTATCAACAGCGGGATTAATCTCGGTTATGCTACCTTCTACAGATACTCCGTTCAGAGCATAAGGCGATACTTCAACCTTATCGCCAACATTTATCATAAAAAATTCGCTTTCGAGAACGCTAAATACTGCCTCCATATTTTTATTGTCTATCAATATGCAAAAAGGTTCTGCCGGCGACGGAATATTCAATGCTTTTGTATTCAGGTTTGCGATTATACCGTCAAATGGGGCTTTTAGGTCTGAATTTTGAAGATTATAGTTGGCAATCTCATACTGAATAAGTGATTGGTCATAAGAGCTTCTTACCCGTGCAATCTGCATTACATCCTGGGGTATTCTTGTTGAATCTTCCAACGAATAACCCTGTCCAATGAGCACATCCTGAAGCGACAGTTTGGCTCTTTCAAAGCTATCTTTGGCTCTTAAGAGTTCATTATTCAATTTAAACTTGTCTAACGAAGCAATTCTTTGACCTTTTACAACGCGGTCGCCGTTTTTAACATATATAGCCGCAACTACATCTATACTTGGAAATTGCAAATCAACCTTTTGTTTTGCTGCGATTGTTCCGTTAGAAATAAGTTCATGGTTGAATTCCTTATATTCCAAACGGAATGCTTTTACTTGATTAGTCTTTTCAGGCAATGTAACCGAAACATTTCCTTCATCAGTTTCGTTTTTTTTGAATTTACACGAGGCGGCAAGGATAAAACAAATAACTATCAAAAATATTGATTTTTTCATGTGGTTAAACGTTTTTGAAAAGATAAAATATTACCATAAAAATGTTTAAATAATAAAATATTGCGCCAAAATGGCGTAATATTCATAAGCAGTACTCTATTCATGGTTTTCATAATATAATGAAATTATACCATAAATACGCATTCATTCCTGTCATTTTAATATGCACAGGCATTACCATTGACTTTCTTTGAAGTATGGATTCCATCCACTATCAAAACATCCAGATCCACTTTCTATACATGGTTTTTG
>Ga0209628_10000597_pt1 | contig 22432 bp, 11 predicted proteins | sample TergutCu122P4_FD_187285 | JGI IMG/M metagenome (GOLD analysis project Ga0209628, IMG submission 187285) | Cubitermes ugandensis P4 segment gut microbial communities from Kakamega Forest, Kenya - Cu122 P4 (SPAdes) (version 2) | ecosystem: Host-associated > Arthropoda: Insects > Digestive system...
CCGCCCAGGCCGGCAACCGGGTTGTCAACGCCATTGCGCTGGGCGGCGGTAATGGTCAGCGTCGAACCGGCGGTAATCCGCACCGTGCCGCCCGCCTCGGTATCGAGCGCGCCGACGCTCTGGTCGAAGCCGTTGCTGTCGAACGTCGCGCCGTCCCACACGATCAAATCCGACGTGCCGCCGCCGTTGGCGACGGCGCCGAGAACGCCGCTGGCCCCCAGGCGCAGGGCGCCGCTCCGCACATCGGTCACGCCGGTGTAGTTGTTGCTGGCGTTGGAGAGCGAGATGACGCCCGCCGGGTCGTTTCTGCCCGCGTCGATGACCAGATCGCCGTGAATGTTCTGATAACTCGTCCCCGGAGCGGTGACATCGGACACCGGCCCGGTCGAATACGTATCCGTGATCCTGGCGTCGAGATCAGCCGCCAGGCCCGTCGCGCCAGCAGCAATGAACAGCGTTGTCGCGCCCGCCGCGCCGCCTTCCTTGCTGACCAGATTGAGCTGGGTCAGGCCGAAACCCACGTACAGTCCATTGGGCGTGGTGCTCGCGCCGGGAGGCTGGCCATTGGCGTCATTGACGAGCAGGCGGTAATCGTAAGTGGCGATGGCCCGCGTGCCGGGATTGGGACTCGCGCCATCGGTGATGTTGTTGCGCACCGGAGCGGAGATCACGTTGCCATTCTGGTCTTTCAAGACCAGCAAATTACCCGTGCCGGTCACGCCGCCCGCCGGGGTGGAAACCAGCGTGCTGATGGGCATGCCGTCATCTTGCTGCAATAGCGGCAGATTCTGGATGGCGGCGATGGGCGGCGCATTGGTGAAATCGGGCGGTATGGTGACTTGCACAGTTCCGGCGTGGGAAACATCCAGCGTGGTGGTGGCGACGTCGGGGGCAAGGTGATTGAAGTAATCATCCGGGCCGACGTTGCCGAAAACCATCGTGCCGGTATTGATGTTCAGCCCGCCAATGGTCTGGGTGACGTTGGTGTTCGCCGTGCTCACGTTGCCCGCCCCGACCACCAGGGTGGCCCGCGTCAGCGCCTGCGTATTGGCGTCGCCCTGTCCCGGTCCGCCCAGCGCGAAGGCGTTGTTGGTCAAGACCAGCGTGCCGGTGAAGTTGGCGCCCGTGCTGGCGGCGGTGGCGGCGTCGAAGGTCAACGCCTGGCCAGCATTGCTGGCGGCGAACGTGCCGTTGCCAGCCAGCGCGTTGTTCACCGCGAACGCTCCGCCGGTATTGGCCTGCACCACGCCGGAGCCGGTGATGGTGATTTCGCCGCTGCCCAGGTTGGTTTGCGTATCGGCGCTGGTGGCAGCCACCGCCAGAATGCCATCGCTCACGGTCGTGCCGCCGAAATAAGCGTTGGCTCCGGTGAGCGTGGTCGCGCCCGTGCCGCTCTGCACGACCTGGCCCGCGCCGCTGATCGTCTGGCCGAAGGTGTAGGCGTTGTTTTCAGCGAAAACCAGCTTGCCGGCCGCGCCAAGATCCACCGGGCCGGAGAGGGTATTCGCGCCCGCCGCGCCGGTAACTGTCAGGGAACCGTCGGTCACCGAAAACACCGCCGCGCGGTGCAGGGTGTCGTCGGCAAACCGCACCGCCGCCCCATTCGTAACTTGCACTTGCGCCCACGGATTCGCGCCGGACGAGGAAATTTCTCCCGCCGCGCCGCTGTAGCCATCAAAAATCAGCGCGCTCGCGCCCGCGCCGTTGTCAAAGCGGGTCAGGCCAGAAATATCCGCGCCACCGAAAACCGTGACGGTATCCGCGCCGCTGCCCATCAATACCGCGCCGATGGTCCGGGAGCCGGATTGCAGGTTCAAAAAGTTGTCGCCGCTGACGAAGCGAACGGCATGCGCGCCCCCCTGGATCAGGGCCTGACTGTTGACGGTTGAAGGACTGCCATCCGACGGCGCTACATAGATGCCATCGGCCGTCGCGCCGATGATGGAACCGCCGGTGTGATCGACCGTGCCGCCATGCGTCAGGCTGATGCCGTTGGTCTGACCGAGTATGTCGCCGGCGTTGTTGACCGTGGCGGGGTTTTCAATGAAGAGGCCATCGGCGGCCGTGCCTTCAATGCGGCCGGTAGCTGTGTTGTCGACGGTTACGGGGGTGGTGGAGGTAGTATTCGGGTCGCCCGCGATGATGCCCGTTGTGCCTTTGATGCTGCCGCTATTGCTCACCGTGATATGGCCGCCGGAGGTGTTGGCGGTCGTCGATGCGACCACGCCCGCGGCCAGATCGGATGTCACCGTGCCGGAATTCGTGATCTCCAGCGATGTTGCATTCGTCTCGCCCAACATGCCGTAGGAGTTGGCTCCGTGGGCCTGCACGGTTCCTGCGTTGTTGATTTCCATCGCGCCATCGCTTGACACTGTCACGATGCCGTGACTGCCCGCGCCATAGGTCGTGATCGTGCCGGAGTTGGTGACATCGACCGTGCCGTAAGCCGTTTTGGCCGTAATGCCGTTTACGCCATCAACGGCATTACTGCTGCTACCCACATTGATGGTGGCGGCGCTGTTGACCAAGGCCGTGCCGCTGGCAAGCGCGGGGTTGCTGGTTGGATTGCCGTTTGTATCCACCCCCGTCGCGACGAGGATGCCGGAGTACGCAAGACCCATATCCCCTACGTTGTTGCCGCCCTGCAACATGTTGATGGTCACGTTCGCGCCGATGTTGGCCGTAACATTGCCGCCGCCCGCAGTCGGATCCTGGTTGGTCTGCGTGTACGAGCGAACGAGAATCCCGTTGCCGTTGTTGCCGTGCATGTTGATGGTGGTGCCGGGGGCCATGCCGCTCATCTCCAGCGTGGCATCGCCCTTGCGCGTCGTGATTTCCAGGCCATCGCTGTTCGCGGCGGCAAGGGCATTGATGTCGATGGTCAATAGATCGCTGATGGTAGCCGTGGCATTGTGGTTGCCAAACACGTTCATCAGAATGCCGCCGCCGTTTCTGGTCGTAATGGCATTGGCGCCCGAAAGGGTCAGCGTCGATGTTTCGCCGCCACTGGGCTGGGTTGTATTGTTGGCGCCATTTACGATAGAAATGCCGATATTTGGCCCCGTCGCGGCGTTATTGATTATCGTCACGTCCTTCAAAGTCACGGTGACAACGCCAGCGGTGGCAGTCGTCGCGGTGTTCGCTAAAATCCCATGTACGCTGCCAGCAGTCGAATTGATGGTGATGGATACCGGCCCGGTGGTGTTTGTTACGACGGCATTATTGGTTCCTGTGGCTGTCATGCCCTGTTGCGCGCTGTAGGAGCCAGCGGCAATATCAACCGCCCAGGCCGCCCCGTTGCCCAGCGCCATCGCGCAGACCGCCGCAATGGCGAGGCGCGGGAAACGAAGCGACCCTGGGCCATTGAGGCCGTCTATCGGAGAAGGCGGGGAGATAGCCAACGTCTTTTGCCCACCCTTGCCCCGCCCTTTCGCCAGTTCCGACACCGCTTGCCAAACGCCGAGGGCGCGGTTGAAAACGGTTTTATGAATACGGTTCATGCTCGTTCTCCCAATACGCAATCTATTATGATATTACTATATTACGATATTTACCATCAAACGAAAAAAAGCCGGCACCGCCCAGTGGCGCCGGCCGCAGATCATTCCGCCCCTCATTCTAGGGCCTCTTCCGCCAGCAAAAAATAGCACTTTGTAGCTATCGCACCCTAGGACATTTGGATAGCAAGCGCCAGTTCAACGACAAATTTTGCTGTTGGACCGTCGGCTCGAGACCCGCCCTTGCCGCTGGCGCCATGCGTTTTGCGATAGTCCCGGCAAGCGCCATGAGCGACTCGGACGGAAACTCCGGGTTGAAGCAAAAAGGGAATTATTCAATTTCCACTTCAATACGACAAGAAAATACCTCAGAAAACCGTCATTCACGCGAAAGCGGGAATCCACGGGTGCCTCTCCTTGTAACGCCGAATGGATTCCCGCCTGCGCGGGAATGACGAAAGGCGAGGTTATCGCATTGAAATAGAAACGGAATTATTCGATTTTTACTTCAAGGCAACAATGACGACACCCATCGTCATTCTGCGCGTAGCGAAGCGTAGTCGCAGAATCCAGATGCCGCATGGATTCCGCGACTACGCGCGGAATGACCGGCCACCTCAATAATTTACCGCTTGAAGTGGAAACGGAATTACACGGCAGGTTGCCAGCGCCCCGCCGCCTCGCTAACCTTCCGGGTCTTGAGAACGGAGGGGTGGAAACCATGCTGAAGAAAACGATACTCAACGGCGCCCATCGCGCGCTGCATGCCCGGATGGTCGATTTTGGCGGCTGGGACATGCCGGTCAATTACGGCTCGCAGATCGAGGAGCATCGCGCGGTGCGCGAGGATTGCGGGATGTTCGACGTTTCGCACATGTGCCCGGTCGATCTGACCGGCGCCGCTTGCCGCCCCTTTCTCTCGAGGCTGCTCGCCAACGATGTCGCCAGGCTGCAAGAGCCGGGCAAGGCGCTGTATTCGGCCATGCTCAACGAGGAAGGCGGCATCATCGACGATCTGATCGTCTATTTTCTGAGCGAGGCGCATTTTCGCATCGTGCTCAACGCCGGCACCGCCGACGCCGATCTGGCCTGGATGCGGGCCAGGGCCGCCGAATGGAAGCTGGACGTGGGCATCGACCCGCGCCGCGAAGGCGATGGCGCGCTGGGCATCATCGCGGTGCAGGGGCCGAACGCCCGCGCCAGGGTCTGCCAGGTGCTGCCGCAGGCCGAGGCAGCGATTGCCGGGCTGAAGTCCTTTTTCGCCGCCGAGGTCGGGCTGTATTTCATCGCCCGCACCGGCTACACCGGCGAGGATGGCGTCGAGATCATGCTGCCGGCCAGCGAGGCCGAGGGTCTGTGGAACGCGCTGCGGGAAGCCGGCGTCGCTCCCTGCGGCCTGGGGGCGCGCGACACGCTGCGCCTGGAGGCGGGCATGAATCTCCACGGCCAGGACATGGACGCCGGCGTCTCGCCGCTCGATGCCGGCCTCGCCTGGACCGTCGCCATGACGGACGGGCGCAATTTCGTCGGCCGCGCCGCGCTGGCCGCCAGGGGCCAGCAGAAACAGTTCCTCGGCCTGCTCCTGCTCGACAAGGGCGTGCTGCGCGCCCATCAGAAGGTCGTCACCGCCCACGGCGACGGCGAGATCACCAGCGGCACCTTCTCGCCGACGCTGCAACGATCCATCGCGCTGGCCCGCCTACCGCTCGGCGCGCGGGTCGGCGACAATGTCGAGGTCGACATTCGCGGCAAGCGGCTGCGGGCCGAGGTCGTCAAACCCGTATTCGTCCGTCACGGCAAAGCCGTCATTTGAATCCCGTTCAGGAGAAACCCATGTCCAACACTCCCGCCAATCTCAAATACACCGCCTCGCACGAGTGGCTGCGCTTCGACGCCGATGGCGGCGTCACGGTCGGCATTACCGATCATGCCCAGGCGGCGCTCGGCGATCTGGTGTTCATCGAATTGCCGGAAGCCGGCGCGCATTTCGCGGCGGGCAAGGAAATCGCCGTCGTCGAATCGGTGAAGGCCGCCGCCGATGTGTACGCGCCGCTGACCGGCACGGTGATCGAGGTGAACCAGGCCGCCGCCGATGCGCCGGAATCGGTCAATCAGGACGCTTACGCCGCCTGGCTGTTCAGGATCAGGCCCGACGCCGCCGGCGAACCCGGCGGACTGCTCGACGCCGCGGCCTATCAGGCCATCGCCGACGCCGCCTGAGCGCGGCGGGACGCCCCTTTTTTCGGATCGCCACCCATGCCTTTCTCCCAATCGCTGGCCGCGCTGGAGCAGCGCGACGAATTCGTCCATCGCCACATCGGCCCCGGCGCCACCGACATTTCCGCCATGCTGGCCGCCATCGGCGCCGACAGTCTGGAGCAACTGATCGAGCAGACCGTGCCGCCGGCCATCCGCCTGCCGGCCGGCGGGCTGGCAGGCTCGCCGCTGCCGGCCCCGCGCCGCGAGCACGAGGCGCTGGCGGCGCTCAAGGCCATCGCCGGCAAGAATGTCATCAACAAATCCTGCATCGGCATGGGCTATTACGACACGCTGACGCCCAAGGTGATTCTGCGCAACGTGCTGGAAAACCCCGGCTGGTACACGGCCTACACGCCCTATCAGGCGGAGATCGCCCAGGGCCGGCTGGAGGCGCTGATGAATTTCCAGCAGATGGTCGTCGATCTGACCGGCCTGGAAATCGCCAACGCCTCGCTGCTCGACGAGGCGACCGCCGCCGCCGAGGCGATGACGATGGCCCGGCGCGTCTCGAAATCGCCGTCCAGCCGCTTTCTGGTCGATGCCGCCTGCTTCCCGCAGACCATCGACGTGCTCAGGACGCGCGCCGCCTATTTCGGTTTCGAACTGGTCGTCGCGCCGGCCGAAACGCAGGCGGCCGGCGAATTTTTCGGCGCCCTGCTGCAGTATCCGGGCAATGACGGCGAGGTGCGCGATCTGACGGATCTCATCGCCTGCCTGAAAATCAAGGGCGCCACCGTCGCCGTCGCCAGCGACCTGATGGCCCTGGTGCTGCTCAAGTCGCCGGGAGCGATGGGGGCCGACATCGCGCTCGGCTCCAGCCAGCGCTTCGGCATACCGATGGGTTTCGGCGGCCCGCACGCCGCCTTTTTCGCCACCCGCGAAGCCCATGTCCGCTCGATGCCGGGCCGCATCATCGGCGTCTCGAAGGATGCGCGCGGCAACACCGCCTACCGCATGACACTGCAAACGCGCGAACAGCATATCCGCCGCGAGAAGGCCAATTCCAACATCTGCACTTCGCAAGTGCTGCTCGCCAACATGGCCGGCCTGTACGCGGTCTATCACGGCCCGCGCGGGCTGCGCACCATCGCCAGCCGCATCCACCGCCTGGCCTGCGTGCTGGCCACCGATCTCAGGCGGGCCGGCGTCAAGCTCTTGAACCGGCAATTGTTCGACACCATGCACCTCGAACTCGGGGCGCGCGCCGAGGCGGTCTACAACAGCGCGCTGGCCGCCGGCTACAACCTGCGCCGCGCCTCGGCGGGCGTGCTCGGCATTTCGCTCGACGAGACGACGACCCGCCAGGATGTCGCCACGCTGTTCAAGCTCATCACCCAGGTGACGCTGGACGAGAAAGATCTCGAAACCCACGTCACCGCCGCCTGCCCGCTGCTGCCGGACGAACTGCTGCGCGACGACGCCGTGCTGCAACACCCGGTGTTCAACAGCCACCACACCGAACACCAGATGCTGCGCTACCTGAAGTCGCTGCAAAACAAGGATCTGGCGCTCGACCATTCGATGATCCCGCTCGGTTCCTGCACCATGAAGCTGAACGCGACCAGCGAGATGACCCCCGTCTCCTGGCCGGAATTCGCCGCCATCCACCCCTTCGCCCCGCGCGAGCAGACCGAGGGCTGCCTGGAAATGATCGCCGGCCTGACCGAATGGCTGAAGGCCATCACCGGTTTTGATGCCATTTGCATGCAACCGAATTCCGGCGCGCAGGGCGAATACGCCGGCCTGGTGGCGATCAACCGCTACCACGCCAGCCGCGGCGAGGGACGCCGCAACATCTGTCTGATCCCGAAATCGGCGCACGGCACCAACCCGGCCACCGCCCAGATGGTCAACATGCGGGTCGTCACCGTCGATTGCGATGACAACGGCAATGTCGACATCGCCGACCTCACGGCCAAGGCCGAGGAGCACGCCGGCGAACTGGCCTGCCTGATGATTACCTACCCCTCGACGCACGGCGTGTTCGAGGAAAGCGTCCGCGACATCTGCGCCATCGTGCACGCCCACGGCGGCCAGGTGTACATGGACGGCGCCAATCTCAACGCCCAGGTCGGCCTGACCTCGCCCGGCTTCATCGGCGCCGATGTCAGCCACATGAACCTGCACAAGACCTTCGCCATCCCGCATGGCGGCGGCGGCCCCGGCATGGGGCCGATCGGGCTGAAGGCGCATCTCGCGCCCTTCATGCCCAATCACGCCGTCGCCCCGGTCGACGGCCCGCACGCCGGCCAGGGCGCGGTCGCCGCCGCGCCCTTCGGCTCGGCCTCGATCCTGCCCATTTCGTGGATGTACCTCGCCATGCTCGGCGGCGAGGGGGTCAAGAAGGCGACCGAAATCGCCATCCTCAACGCCAACTATGTCGCCGCCCGGCTCAGGGATCACTACCCGGTGCTCTACGTCGGCAAGAACGGCCGCGTCGCGCACGAGTGCATACTCGACATCCGGCCGCTCAAAACGGCGACGAGCGTCTCTGAGACCGACATCGCCAAGCGCCTGATGGATTACGGTTTTCACGCGCCGACGGTGTCCTTCCCGGTGGCCGGCACCATCATGGTCGAGCCGACCGAATCGGAGGACAAGGCCGAACTGGACCGCTTCATCGCCGCGCTGATCGCCATCCGCGAGGAGATTCGGCAAATCGAAAAGGGCGTCTGGAACGCCGGCGACAACCCGCTGAAAAACGCCCCGCACACCCAGGCCGACCTCGCCGACGCCGAATGGAAACACCCGTACAGCCGCCAGCAGGCCGTTTTCCCGCTGCCCTGGGTGGCGGCCAACAAGTTCTGGCCCAGCGTCAACCGCATCGACGAGGTGTACGGCGACCGCAACCTGAACTGCCTCTGCCCGCCCGCGGGGAGCGATGGCGCTTGACCTCGCCGCCGTCGCCCGCTGGCCGAACGTCCCCGCCTGCTATGGCTGGCTGTCGCTCGACCGGCGCGGCGACTGGCGCTTGCAGGGCGAGCGCGTCAGCCATCGCGGCCTGATCGATTTCATCAACCGGCAGTACGGCAGCGACGAATCCGGCTGCTGGTTCCTGCAAAACGGGCCGCAGCGGGTTTTCGTCAGCCTGGCCGGCGCGCCCTGGGTCTTTCGCCGCGCCGAGGGCGGCTTCGTCAGCCATACCGGCGTCCCGGCCGGCGCGGTGCGCGGCGTCCTTCTCGATGACGGGGGCAATGTCCTGGTCGACGCCGATCTCGGCATCGGCCTGCTCGACGACCGCGACCTGCCCCGCTTCCTCGCCGAATGCCGCGACGACGCCGGCCAGCCCGCCGCCGAGCAATCGCTGCTCGACCTGATGGCCGGCCGGCCAGGCCGGGTATTCTGGGAAGGGCATCGCCTGCAGGCGATCGCCGCCGCCGAGATCCCGGCGCGCTACGGCTTCGTCCCCGAACCCCGGCCATGAAAATGTCATTCCAACTTAGGGGGAATGATTCGATTTTTACTTCAAGGCAGCGACGACACCCATCGTCATTCTGCGCGTAGCGAAGCGTAGTCGCAGAATCCAGATGCTGCATGGATTCCGCGACGGAGCGCGCAATGACCGGCCACCTCAATTGTTTACTATTTGAAATGGAATGACGATGGCTGTCGTTGCCGCGCCGGGGCAAAAGCGAAATGATGCCATCGCCATATCATCGAACCCTGCTGAAGCAGCAGACATTCCCAGGCGGAAATGCTATCTTGGATGCGGAGAATCGTTCGGAATGGATGTAGACGCCTTGGTCAAGGACCCACAAGCCGCCCTCTCGCCGCCGCCGCTGACAGGCTCTCATCTGGGCCGTTTGCGGCCGGAAGCGTTTGCCTGGATCGCGCTGGCCCTGACGCTGCTGTTTACCTGCGGCGCCTGGTACATCACGCGGCAGATCGTCTATAACCGCGTCGATGACCGTTTTCTGTTCCGCGCCGAGATGGAGCGGGATTTCATCAGCCGCAGCATGTACGCCCACGAGCTGGTGCTGAAGGGAGCGGCGGCCTTCATCGAATCGAGCGCCGCGGCGAACCGCGACGAGTGGCACAATTACGTCGATCATCTCAATCTGCAGAAGAATCTCCAGGGGCTGCGGGCGATCGGCATCGCCCGGATGGTCGCCCCGGAAGAACGCGAGGCGCATGTGCGGGCGATGCGCCAGGCGGGTTTCACCAATTATGACATCTGGCCGGCGGGCGTGCGCGATCAGTACAGCGGCGTCGTTTCGCTGGAACCGCCTGCCGCCGACAATCAGCAGGCCATCGGCTACGACATGTTCGCCGACCCGGTGCGCCGCGACGCGATGGAGCGCGCCCGCGATACCGGCCGGCCAGCCCTGAGCGCCAGGGTGACGCTGGTCGGGCAGGCGGATGGCGAGCCGTTGCCCGGTTTCCTGATGTATGTGCCGATATTCGCCAGGGATCTGCCCAGGGAAACCATCGCCGAGCGCCGCCAGGCGCTGCGGGGCTTCGTTTTCAGCCCTTTTCGCAACCGCGATCTGATGCGAAATGTCATCAAGCAGCCACTGGATGACCTCAATCTCGCGCTCTACGACGAGGCGGAAACCCCGGAAAATCTGCTGTTCGATTCCAGCAAGCTGGAAAACGCCGGCCGGCACGGCCTGCATTTCGCCCACCTGACGATCGATGTCGGCAGCCACCGCTGGCTGGCGCATTTCGAGAGCACCAGTGAGTTCGATGCGGCGAACACCAGCTACCTGCCCGAAATCGTCGCCGGCGGCGGCGGCCTGCTCGGCTTTCTGATCTTCGTCTTCCTGTTCTTCAGCGCCAGGCATCAGCACAAGCTCGAACAGATGACCGACAGCCTGGCCGACAGCGAGCAGTCGCTGCGCAACATGATCGACAATGCGCCGGACACGGTGTTCATCATCGGCCCGGACGGCCGTTACGAATACGCCAATCGCCGCGTCTCGCGCCTGCTCGGCTACCGGCAGGAGGAAATCACCGCGCTGGCGCCGACCGCGCTGGCGCCGGAAGGCGAGGAGGGAATCCACCAGCATGTGTTCAAGGAGGCGCAGAACAAGGGCACCGTGTTCGCCGAACTGCCGATGCGCCACAAGAAGGGCCACCGCGTGCTGGTCGAATTGAGCGCCGCGCTGCTGCCGAACGGCCGCATGATCGGCTCCTGCCGCGACATTGCCGAGCGCAAGCAGGCCGAGCAGGCGCTGCTCGCCGCCGAGCGCAAATTCCGCGGCCTGGTCGAGCAGTCGCTGGCCGGCGTCTACATCATCCAGAACGGCCGCTTCAGCTATGTCAATCCGCACCTCGCCGAGATGTTCGGCTACCCCGGCCCGGAGGCGCTGATCGGCAGGCCCGTCCAGGATGTCCTCGTCGCCGACAATCACGCGCTGGTCTCCGAAAACCTGCGCCGGCGCGTCAGCGGCGAGGCGGTCCATTCCAACAATTACAACTGTCTGCGGGCCGACGGCAGCCGGTTCGATATCGAGGTCTTTGGCCGCTCGATCGAATACGAGGGACAGCCGGCTGTCATCGGCATCGCCCTCGACATCACCGAGCGCAAGCGCAACGAGGCCGAACTCGCCCACTATCGGCACCACCTCGAAGAACTGGTCAGAACCCGCACCGCCGACCTGTCGGTGGCCAAGGAGGCCGCCGAGGCCGCCAACCGCGCCAAGAGCAGCTTCCTCGCCAACATGAGCCACGAACTGCGCACGCCGATGAACGCCATCATCGGCCTGACCGGCATCCTCCAGCGCCACGCCAGCGACCCGGAACAGGTCGACAAGCTCGGCAAGATCGCCAATGCCGGCAATCACCTGCTGCGCCTATTGAACGACGTGCTCGACCTGTCCAAGATCGACGCCGAGCACCTGACGCTGGAGCACCTGCCCTTCCGCTTCGGCAGCGTCTTCGCCAATGTCGAAAGCCTGATCGACGACCGCCTGAAGGCCAAGCACCTGCCGATCCGCCGGGAAATCGACCCGCGCCTGCTCGATCTCAAGCTGTTCGGCGACCCGCTGCGCTTGCAGCAAGTGCTGCTCAATCTGTTGAGCAACGCGGTGAAATTCACCGAGCAAGGCCAGATCGTCATCCGCGCCCGCATCACCGGCGAGAGCGAAAGCCACCTGAGCGTCGAACTGGCCGTCGTCGACAGCGGCATCGGCATGACCAGGGAAGCGCGCGAGCGCGTCCTGCACCCCTTCGAGCAGGCCGACACCTCGACCACCCGGCAATACGGCGGCACCGGCCTCGGCCTCTCCATCTCCGCCCGTCTGGTGCAACTGATGGGCGGCCAGATCGAAATCGACAGCGCCCCCGGCCAGGGCAGCACCTTCAGCTTCACGCTGCGCCTGGAAAAAGTCGGCGCCGACCAGCCGCCCCCGGCGCCCCGCAGCCTGAGCAGCGCCGAAGCCGAACAACTGCTGCGCCGCCACCGCGACAAGCGCCTGCTGCTGGCCGAGGACGACCCCATCAACCAGGATGTCGCCCACGAATTGCTGCACGAAATCCTCGGCCTGGCCGTCGACATCGCCGCGGATGGCGTCCAGGCGCTGGCCATGGCCAGCCGCGTCGCCTACGACCTGATCCTGATGGACGTGCAGATGCCGAACATGGACGGCCTCGAAGCCACCCGCGCCATCCGCCAGTTGCCCAGGCACGGCGCGACGCCGATCCTGGCGATGACCGCCAACGCCTTCGTCGAAGACCGCCAACGCTGCCTGCAAGCCGGCATGAACGACTTCATCACCAAGCCGGTCGACCCCGACGCCCTGTTCGTCATCCTCGCCCGCTGGCTCGAAGGCCGGACATAGGGCGGCGCTCGCCGCGCCAATTTCATCGTCATTCTGCGCGCAGCGAAGCGTAGTCGCGGAATCCAGACGCTGCGTGGATTCCGCGACGGAGCGCGTAATGACAGGCAACTATCGCTTGAAGTGGAAATGAAATCAAAACTCACCAGTCCGGCGTTTCCGCCGCTGGCGGCGGGGGCGGCGGCTTGGGCAGCCAGGCGCCGCTGGCGCCGTATATGGCGGCCCCCGCCAGCAGCAGGGCGGCGATCAGCGCCAGCGGGCCGCCGCCCCTGGCGTCCTCGCCTGCCGACACTTCTTTCCAGCCGCTGATCATCGGCCCGACCATGTCATTTTTTTTGACAAAGGCATAAAACGAGATCGCCGCCAGGTGCAGCCCGATGAGCGCGATCAGCAGATTGCCCGCCAGGTGGTGCAGGCCGCTCAGGCGATTGCTCAGGCTCTTGCCGGCCAGCTCGAACAGCGGGCCGCGAAAGGCGATGTCGTCATTGGCGAACAGGCCGGAAACGGCCATGAAGCCGACCACGCCGAGCAGGGCGAAGACGGACAGGGCGCCCAGCGGATTGTGTCCCGGTTCATGCCGGCCGCCGCGCAAATAGCCGAAGAGCCGCGCCGGGGTGGGAAAGAATTGGGCGAAACGGGCATAGGTGGAACCGAATACGCCCCAGGCGAGGCGAAAAACGATCAGGCCGGCGATGAAGAGGCCGATGCGCCCATGCCAGACGATCAGGCCGCCGCCCAGCTTGCCGCAGACGATGGCGGCGGCCACGGCCACGACCAGCAGCCAGTGAAACAGGCGGGTGGGCAGATCCCAGAGGCGAATGCGTTTGCTGTTCATGATGTTCTCCGGCGCGGAATTGACGAAATATTTTTTTCTTCGGGGCTGAAAACGGGACAGGCGCCCGTGAGCGCCTGCTGTTGCCGATGCGGCTGGGGGCAGTTTCTGTTCACGTGCTTATTCACCTGGCAATTAAGTGTTGTCATTCTGCGCGGAGCGAAGCGTGTCATGCTGCGCGAAGTCGCAGTACGCAGAATCCACGAGCCGCATGGATGCTGCGACTACGCGCAGCATGACGTAGCGGGAATGTTCGATGCTTAATTGCTGGGTCAATATTTCCGCCTCGCCCTCTCCCGGCCCTTCGGGCCACCCTCTCCCGCTTGCGGGAGAGGGGCCGGGGGAGAGGGAAAGCAGGTATACACCCAAACCGCTCTACCGCTTGATCCTGAATTCGTCGTGGCAGCCCTTGCAGGTGCCGCCGAGCTTGTCGAATTGCGCCTTGACCGCGGCCTGATCGCCTTCGGCGGCGATCCTGGCCATTTCGTTGGCTTCCCGGCTGAAATCGCCGGCCAGCTTGCCGACCTTTTCCTTGCTGGTGAACAGTTCGGGCTTGACGTTGGTTTCCTCCCAGCCCTTGCCCTTGTCGGTGCCCGGCAGGTACAGCGAACCCATGCCGGAATTGGCGAGGCTCTGGATGACGTTGGCGGCCTTGACCACTTCGTCCCGGCTGAAGCTTCCTTCGGCGCTGGCCTTGATGCGTTGCATGCTCCAGGCCATGTTGGTGTAGGCGGACTGCCGGAACTTGATGGCGTCCTCCGGCTTCATCTGCGCCGCGACGCCGCCGGCCAGGGTGATGCCGAGCAGGGCAAGCAGGGTTTTCTTCATGGGTATCCTCCGTTGATGAAAAGGGATTTTCGATTGTAACGGCTTCGCCGGGCGAAAGATGTAACAAGCGGTTAGCCGCCGTCAGGCGATGGTCCGCCGGTATTCGCTGGGCGTCATGCCGGTGTAGCGCTTGAAGGTGGCGATGAAATGCGACTGGTCGGCGAAGCCGCAGAGCAGCGCGATGGTGGCGTAGTCGGCGCTGCGGCTGGCGATCAGTTTGCGCGCCTGGCCGATGCGGCGCTGGGTCACGTACTGGTGCGGCGTCATCGCCGTCGTCGCCTTGAAGCGGCGGATGAATTGCGAGCGGCCCAGGCCGACGACTCCGGCCAGTTGGGCGATGCTCATGTCGGCGGCGAGGTTGTCGTTGATGTAATCGCCGAGCATGCCGATCTGGCGTGAATTGAGGGCATGCACCGGCAGCAGCGCCGGGGCGCTGGCGGCGGCATGCCGGGTCAGCAGGTAGGCCGCCAGCGCCTGGGCGAGATAGTCCGTCTTGAGCCGGCTGCCGATGGGCGGCTCGTCGAGCGAGGCGCTGATCGAGGCGATCAGCCACCACAGGACGCGGTCGCCCATGCCGAACGAGGATTGGATGAAACCTCGCTTGCCGCCGCCCCTGAACATCTCCCGCGCCACTTCGTCGACGGTTTCCTGGCGCAGATAGAAGTGCCGCGCTTGCAGGGGCAGAAGCAGTTTGTCATAGACCGCCTCGCCGGAACCGGTGATGGAAATGGCGTGGCGCGGCAGGGTCTGATCGTGCTTCACCCCCCAGGAGTCGACGCGCAGGATGCGGTTGGGGGTGTTGGCGGTGACGATCCAGATGGCCGGCACCACGCCGCGCAGCCCCTCGTGCGGCGATTCGTCGGTGGCGGCGGTGTACAGGTCGGTCCAGCCCAGGCCCTGGCTGGATTTGAGCAGGCGGACATCGCCGCTGATGCGCAGCGAGGTCTGTTCCAGCTGGAATTCCGCCAGCGCCGGGGAAGGCAGGCTGGCGGGCGCGGGACTGGCGGCTGGGCTGGCGGGTATGGCCGGCGGACGCGCCGAGCCGCCGGAGAAAACCTGGATGCGGTAATGCGAGGGGGAAATCCGCACCAGACGCCGGAAAACGGTGGCGAAATGCGAGGAATTGGCAAAGCCCGTGCGTTCGGCGATTTCCGCCAGATTGCAGTAATCCTCGGTCAACAGCGCCTTGGCGGTGCGAATCCGCGTCTCGATGACGAACTGGTGCGGCGTCTTGCCCGTCGTCGCCTTGAAGCGGCGGACGAATTGCGCGCGGCTCATGCCGACGTGGCGGGCAATGTCCTCGACCAGCACGCCGCCCGCCAGGGCGCCTTGAACGTATTCCTCGATCTGCTGCATTTTGCGCGCCGAGAACGGGGGCGGCGCCGCCGGCGGCGAGCCGGGGGCGGCGCTGGCCTGCGTCTGCACGACGTGGGCGGCGATGGCCTTGAGCAGCGCCTTCGCCGCCGGCGCGCCAAGCGATTCGGGGGCGGCTTTGCGGAGCGCTTTCCACAGCAGCAGCAGGCTTTTGTCGAGCGGTATCCGGGGCGGCAATGCCGGACGCTTGCCGTTGCCATTCAACCTGGCCTCGATTTCATCCAGCACGGACAATGAAACCAGTTTCTCGAAATCCCTGGCAGCCAGATACAGCCTGGAATCCTGGCGCTTCAACTGAAGCTTGTTGGCGGGCGCGCGCATGCTCATCTCTCCCTCAAGGCTTCCGCCGCCTTTTCCAGCGGCTTGAGCAGATAGGTCATCACCGTCTTGCGCCCGGTGCGTATCTCGACCGAGGCCACCATGCCCGGCATGATCGGGTGCCGCTTGCCGTCGGCGGTTTCCAGATAGGCCCTGGCGGTGCGCACCTGCACCTTGTAATAGGTGCTGCGCCGATCCACCTCGTCGACCACGCTGTCGGGCGAAACCCGCTCCACCCCACCGTCCAGCGTCCCGTAAATGGAGCTGTCGTAGGCCGTGATTTTCACCGTCGCCTGCTGCCCCGGCCGGATGAAGGCGATGTCGCGCGGGCTGATGCGCGCTTCGACCAGCAGTTGGTCGCCGAGCGGCACGATTTCCATCAGCACGCCGCCCGCGCTGACCACGCCGCCGATGGTGGTGACCCGTATCTCCTTGACGATGCCGCGCGTCGGCGAATGGATTTCGGTGCGCTGCAAGGCGTCGGCGCGGCCCTTGACGAGTTGTTCCAGCGGTTCCAGATCGGCCATCGTCTGCGCGTAGTCCCGCTTCAGGGCCACGTCGTACTCGTTGCGGGCGGCATTCACGCGGCTGGTGAGATCGGCCACCCGCTCGCGCAGGCGCAGGATCTCGGCATCGTTGGAGGCCCCGCTCTTGAGCAGCGGCAGCGCCAGATCCAGTTGCCGGAAGGCCAGTTCGCGCTGCGCCCGCAGGTCGCCCAGGGTCTGCGCGATGGCCGCGCGGTTTTCGCGGAAGGCCGCCGTCTCGCGGGCGGCCACTTCCGGCCTCTGGCGCACTTCTTCGGGAAAACTCACGCTGGCCGCCCCGCGTATCTCGGCGTCGAGCCGCGCCGCCCGCGCCTTCAGCCCGACGATCCTGGCCATCGCCTCGCCGGTGGTGGCCTCGGCCTGTACCGGGTTGAGCCGCGCCAGGCTCTGCCCGCGCTCCACCACGTCGCCCTCGCGCACATCCAGCCGCGTCAGGATGCCGGCTTCCAGGCTCTGGATCATCTGGCTGCGCGAGGAGGCGATCACCCTGCCCTCGCCCACCGCCACCTCGTCCAGTTCGGCCCAGCAGGCCCAGGCGACGAACAGCGCCACCGCCAGCAGCAGCAGCCGGAACAGGCGGCGCTGCGCCAGCCCGTCGGGCGGATGGATCATGGCGTAGAACAGATCAGCCATAGGCCGCCTCCCGGAGTCCGGCCTTGCCGGCAGTTTTGGCCTTGCCGCCAGAGAGCCTGGCCAGCGCCTGCTCGCGCGGCGCGTCGAAGACGACGCGCCCGCCGTCGATGACGATCACCCGCCGGACGATGGACAGAATCGCGTGGCGATGCGTCGCCACCACCAGGGTGCGGCTGCCCAGCCATTGATCCAGATTGCGGATCACCTCGTTTTCCGTTTCCTCGTCGAGGGAGGCCGTCGGTTCGTCGAGCAGCAGGATCTCCGGCTCGCGCAGCAGCAGCCGGGCCAGCATCAGCGCCTGTTTCTGCCCGCCGGAGAGGCCGGCGCCGCTTTCGCGCAATTTCAGATCCAGGCCGTGCGGCTGGGCGAGCAGCAATTTGCCGGCGCAGGCGGTCTTCATGGCCCGCCGGATGGCGTCGTCATTGGCGAGCGGCGCGCCGAGCAGCAGGTTTTCCCGCAGGGTGCCGTGAAACAGGCTGGCGTCCTGCAACAGGCAGCCGATGGAGCGGCGCAGGTCGGCCACGTCGATGTGCTGCATCGGCGAACCGTCGAGGATCACCAGGCCCTGCTGCGCCTGGGCCATACCGGCCAGCAGGCGCAGGAAGGTGGACTTGCCGGCGCCGGTGCGGCCCAGCACCGCGATGCGCTCGCCCGGCTCGATGTCGAGGGCGGCGATGTCCAGCGCCAGCCCTTCGTCGGGGCCATAGGCGTACTTGACGTTTTCCAGCCGGTAGCGACCGGTCAGGCTGGGCTTGTGGTAGCGATCCTGGCTTGGGTCGTGATCGACCGGCAGGGCGAGCAGCTTGTCCAGCCCTTCCTTGGCGACCCTGGCGCTTTGCAGTCTCGCCAGCGCCGCCGGAATCTGCGCCAGCGGGGCCAGCGTGCGGCTGGTCAGGATCGAGCAGGCGATCACGGTGCCGATGGACAGCCCGGCGTACAGGATGCCATACACCCCGGCGATGACGACCCCGGCATAGGCCAGGTTCTGCACCGTGCCGGAAAAGCTGACCAGCATGTTGGCCAGATGCCGCTGCTGTAGCGAGAGTTCGCCGGAACGCCGGTTGGCCTTGTGCCACAGCGCCCGGAAGCGCGCCTCGGCTTGCAGGTTCTTGATGTCCTCGACCCGGTACACCGATTCCATCAGGATGGCGTTGCGCAGCGCCGATTCGGCCATGCCCTCGGTGGACAGCCTGGCCAGCGGGCGCTGCGCCAGAATGCCAGGCAGCACCACCAGCGGCGCGGCGACGAGCGGCACCCAGGCCAGCCAGCCGCCCAGCAGCGCGATGACGCCGATGAAGGCGAGTACGAAGGGAATGTCCAGCAGCACGCCGAAGGCGGTGGAGGTGAGCAGTTCGCGCACCTGCTCGAAATCACGCATCTGGGCGATCAGCGAGCCGGGCGAGCGGGGCCGGGCGTCGTTCTTGATATCGAGCAGGCGGGCGTAGAAGAAGTCCGACAATTGCAGGTCGGCCTTCTTGCCGAAGTGGTCGGAGATGGAAGCGCGCGCGACGCGCAGCGCGTATTCGAACAGCAGGGCGAGGCCAACGCCCAGCGCCAGCACCCACAGGGTATTGAGCGAGCGGGCGGGCACCACCCGGTCCCACACCTGCATGGCGAACAGCGCGGTGGCGACGCCCAGCACGTTGCCGACCAGGGAACCCGCCCCCAGTTCCAGGATGATCTTGCGATTGCTGGCGAACAGGTCGCGCAGCCAGTCGCCGCCCGGCGGCGGCGCATAGTCGCTGACGCGCTCGTCGACGCGGCGGACGGCGGGCTGCACCAGCAGCAGGCGGCGCGGCGTGTTGCCCATTTCCGCGCTGCCCCGGAAGGGCGCGCCGGCATCCCCGGCGCGCATCTGGCCAGACAGCGAGCCGTCGGCGCCGACCTCGGTGACGACGGCGACGGAACCGTCGATTTCCAGCAGGAAAGGCCACAGGGCGCGGGGCACGGCGCTCGGGCGCAGCCGCGTCAGCGTGCCCTGCAAGCCGGCGGCGCGGGCCAGCGACAGGAGCTGTTCCTCGCCGCCGCCACTGTCTTCGCCCGGCGCCGTCCAGGCGGCGGCGCGGCGCAGGCTTTCCGGGGAGGCGGCCACCCCCAGCCTGCTGGCGGCGGACAACAGGGCTTCGGCCCAATGCTGCATGTTCATGGCAGGCGAATCTCCCTGGCCGCCGTCAGGCGCAGGCCCTGAGCGGCGGCCGACGCCTGGCGCTGACCGGTTTTCCAGACGGCCCTGAGCGGCTGGGGTTGCAGGAAGGTGCTCAATCGCAATCGCGGTTGCCACGGCGATGCATCCGCCGCGGCGCTGTTTTCTGAAAACGCCATCTTCTCCTCCATCGGCTTGCGTTCGCCTGAATTTCCCGTCGGCGTGTTTTCCAGCAGTTCGATCAACCCGCCCTGCGCCACCCTGGCCTTCAGCGCAGCGGCCAGCGCCCCGGCCAGCGCCTGAATCTGCTCGGCGCGGGCGGCGTGGATTTCCCGCTCGGCATAGATCACGTCGCCCAGGCTGCGCTTGTCCAGGATGTATTCGTCCCAGTACAGGTCGCGCGTCGTCCGCCACAGCGCGGCGACTTCGCCGAGGCTGTCCAGGCGCTGGCGCGCCCCTTCCTGATCGCGCCGGGCCACCTGCCAGTCGATGCGCGCTTGCAGGCGTCTGGCTTCGAGATCCTGCCGCGCCGCCTCGCCATCGGCCCTGGCCGCCGCGACCCGCTGCCAGCCGGCGCCGCCGACGGAAAAGCTGCCCTTGAGCAGCAGGCCGATCCAGGTGCTGTCGTTGGCGCTGTAGTTGCCGGTGGAAACGCTGCGGCTGATGCCGATGTTGATGGACGGCAGCAGCTCGGCGCTGGCACTCTCCTGCCGGGCGGCGGCGGCGTCCACGGCGCGGACGGCGGCCTGGATGGCCGGGGCGGCTTCGAGATCGGGTTCGGCCTGCGCGTCGACGGCGATCATCTCGTAGTTGTCCCGCAAGGGCGTCAGGCGGCTGGCGGCGATGCCGATCAGTTCGATTAGGCGGCTCATCGCGGCATCGGCGCTGACGCCGGCTTCCTGCGCATCGAGTTCGGCCCGGCGCAGCGCGGCGTCGGCGGTATTGAGGTCGGAACGATTGGCCAGCCCGGCCCTGACCCGCTGGCCGATGCGCTCGCGCACCTGGCGCATGGCGGCGATGGCCTGCCGGGCGGCGTCCTGCCTTTCCCCGGCGGCGGCGGCGTCGGCGTAGGCGCTCAAGGCGGCCTGGGCGACTTTCTCGGCGGTGTCGGCGCGATTGAAGCGGGCGGCGGCTTCCATGTCGGTGGCGGCGGCGATGCGGCCACGGCTGGCGCCGAAATCCCACAGAAGCTGGTCGATGCCGAGGCTGGCGCGCAGCGCGCTCTGGTTGCCGCCGCCGCCGTAGCTGCCGCCGTAGCCGGGGCCGACGCCATACTGGATCACCGGCCAGCGATCCGCCTCGGCCAGGGCCAGATCGGCCTGCCGGCGCGCGATCATGGCTTCGGCTCCCCTGATTTCTGGATGGCGCGCCAGCGCGAGCGAGACCGCCATCTGGGGCAGCAGCACGCCGGGGTAGACGGCAACGCCCCTTTCGGTGTGAGTCTCCTCGGCATGAATGCCGAGGCTTCCTCGCCACGAGTTTGGGGCGCCTGCGGCGCCGAAATCACGCCTGGCTTGCTTTTCCCCGGCCTGCAGGCCGGGGCTTGCGCTTGCGCCGTGGTCACCGGTCGTCGTCGCTTGCGCCGGCGCCAGGCCTGGCGCCGCAGCGAGCAGCACCCCGGACAGAAACAGAACATGCGCGCCACCCAATTCAAACCACGATCTGATGATTGGCCAGGAGCGTCGCCAGATCGGTCTGCACGTCGTGCAGGGTAAGCAGCGTCGTCATCTCGAATTGCCCGCCCGCGCCGTCGCGGTCGATGCTGATGACGGTGTCCGCGCCGTTCCTGGTCACGCTCAGGTATTCGCCGATCCTGTCTCCTTCGTTGATGGTGGCGACGCCGTTGATGTAGCGGGCGGCGTAGCCGTCGGCGCTGACCGGCGTGTAGCCGATCAGGAGTTCCGCCAGATCGATCCGGTCGGAATTCGGCGTCGCCTCGAAGGTGCCGACCTTGAAGCCGTTGGCCACGTCCCGCCCGTTGCCGCCGGTGGCGTCGGCCGCGTTCAGCAGCGTGTACAGCAGCGTGTCGTGCCCGCCGTGCAGCAGGTTGAAGGTGTCGTTGCCGCCGCGTCCATTGAAGATGTTGTCGCCCGCATCGTCGGTAAAGGTGTCATTGCCGTTGCCGCCGGCGATGCCCTCGATGTTGGAGAAGCTGGCGACGCCGAAGCCGGTGTTCTGCGGCCCCTTGATGCTCAGATCGACGGTCACGGCGGTGTTGCCGGCCAGCTTGTAATCGACGATGTCCATGCCGCCGGTGTCGCTCCAGCTTTTCACGCCGGAAATGGTCACCGTGCCGCCGCCGCCCTCGTACTTGTCGGTGCCGAGCGTGGCGAAGAAGGTGTCGTTGTAGCCGGTGCCGACGATGCCGTTGCCGATGTTGGCGTCATTGACCGCATTGCCGGCCTCGGCGGTGAGGACGTAGCAATGGTTGGCCTCGCCGGGCTTCAGATCGGTCCAGGCGGCATTGACGTTCTCGATCACATTGCCGCCGAGATTGGGCAGCCCGCCCACGTCGGACGATTGCCCGCCGACGGCGCGCAACAGCACGACGCTGTAGGTCTCGTTGGGGTTGAGCCCATAGAAGTCCACCAGCGCCGAACTGTCGTTGGTCTGGTTGCCCGATTGCGGATTGATGATCTGCGTCGACACCAGCTTGCCATGCGAATCGAAAAGCTGCACGGTGTTGCCGTACAGGCAGTTGATGCCCTGCGCATCGAGAATCTTGACGTGCATCGCCGTGCCGTAGGCGATCTGCGCCTTGTTCTCGACATAGTAGGAACCCTTGGTGCCGGTGAAGAGAATCAGATCCTTGTCGCCGTCCCAGTCGAGGTCGATCGCCAGCAGGCCGGTGATGGCGCTGCCGCTGCCCTGTCTGGGCACCGTCGTCAACAGCGAGGTGTCGAATTTGACCACGCCGCCGTTGGTCTGGTTGCTATACAGCAGCACGTTCTGAACCCCGCTCGTGCCCGGATTGGCGCCGTCGTAATAGGGAATCTCGATGATGTCCATCCTGCCGTCGGCATTCCAGTCCACGGCCACCGAGCCGCCGCCCTTCATCACCGGCGCGGCGGCGGTGTAGGTCATCGAGTAGCTGCGCCCGGCGCCGGTTTGGTAGCCGCCGGCGTTCGTGGTCGCCGCCGAGATGCGGCCCGCGTCGTTGAAGTAGATGCGGCTGATGTTCTCGTTGGCCACGGTCGTGCCGTAGCCGACGCTCTGGCACAGGT
>Ga0209628_10000598_pt1 | contig 22418 bp, 17 predicted proteins | sample TergutCu122P4_FD_187285 | JGI IMG/M metagenome (GOLD analysis project Ga0209628, IMG submission 187285) | Cubitermes ugandensis P4 segment gut microbial communities from Kakamega Forest, Kenya - Cu122 P4 (SPAdes) (version 2) | ecosystem: Host-associated > Arthropoda: Insects > Digestive system...
TTTCAATTTGACGGAACAAAATTATCAAAAATAGTTTCTTTGTCAAAAACAAAAAACTATTTTTGTAAACTCATTCCAGGACTAAAAAATGATTGTAAATTTATAGCAGGATTAAGTCAAACCGTGCGCTTTCGCACACGGCTATAAACGCAGAAGCACTATGTGCTTTTCTAAACACAGGGTTTTGCTGCTGAGCCGAACTTACCCCTTTACAAATTTCATATGTTTATGCCAATGAGGCCGATGTATTGAATGTGGCACTTTTTGGAATGACAGCAAAAGAGTGGCGTAACCAAAACCCCGATTTAAAAGGCAATATTCGTGATTATGCAACGATTAACGAATTAATTTGCCTTTCAAATATGGAAAATATTAATGCTGTTTTGATAAATGATGGCATTTTGCAACGTGATAGATTGATAAAATTAAATCAAATCGCCATTCAACAAATGCGTATTTTGCAAGAAAACTCCAATAGAAAACATTTGAACTCATAACAAAAGATAATTTTCAAAACAAAAAATCCCAAAATGAAACAAATAAAAAACATACGATAGAATTAATGAATAAATCAAAAAACACCACAAAGAGAATTTCTCAATGTGGTGTTTTTTATATCATTACCCTAACAAGAATTTAGCTTTTATACAAAAGATCCATTTTGCGGAAAATCTTTTCTATTCTATCCAACGCAATATTAAGTTGATCGAAAGTATGTGTTGCCATAAGAGAAAAACGAATCAACGTATCATCGGGAGCAACCGCGGGTGAAACTACCGGATTGACGAAAATTCCTTGCTCGAACAATTCTTTTGTAATCATGAACGTTTTATCGTTATCCCTGATATATAAAGGGATGATGGGTGTCGACGTATGACCTATTTCACAACCCATACTGCGAAAACCATTTAAAGCATAATTCGTTAATTTCCAGAGATTTTCGATGCGCTCCGGTTCGCTTACCATGATGTCAAAAGCAGCGTTTGCCGCAGCTGTGGCAGATGGTGTATTACTGGCGCTGAAAATATATGAACGTGAGTTATGGCGCAAATAGTTGATCACCTCGTCATCGCCGGCTATAAATCCTCCGATTGAAGCCAGTGATTTACTGAAAGTACCCATTATTAAATCAGTCTTATTGGTAACTCCGAAATGATCGCAGGCACCACGTCCTTGTTTTCCAAGGACACCCAAGCTGTGTGCTTCATCAACCATCAGGTTGGCATTATATTTCTCGCACAGTTTTACTATTTCCGGAAGATTGGCGACATCACCTTCCATACTGAACACGCCATCCACAACGATCAATTTTACCTTGTCGGAATCACATTTTTGGAGTTGTTTTTCCAAAGACTCCATATCGTTGTGTCTGAATTTTATTTTATGAGAATAGGACAGTCTGTGGCCTTCTATAATGGATGCGTGATCCAGTTCGTCCCAAAGGATATAATCTTCGCGGCCTGTCAAACAGGAAATAACTCCCAAATTGACCTGAAAACCGGTAGAATAAATAATGGAATCGTCTTTCCCTACAAATTCAGCCAACTTGCGTTCCAGTTCAATGTGAATGTCTAATGTTCCGTTAAGAAAACGACTTCCGGCCATACCCGTACCATATTTTTGAATGGCATTGATGGCTGCTTCTTTTACTTTCGGATGATTGGTCAAACCCAAATAAGAATTAGACCCAAACATCAACACTTTCTTTCCGTTAATGGTAACTTCTGTATCCTGATCGCTTTCTATGACTCTAAAATAGGGATAAATCCCCGCGGCTTTAGCTTGTTGAGGAGCAGTATACTTGCTCAATTTATCAACGAGTAAATTCATAAGCTAATATCAAAAATTAATATTACTGCTTTTGCTTTTCAGTTTATGACTACTTGAAAAAAAAGCAGGCTGCAAAGATATTAAAGAATTTTCATACAAATAATAATTTTCGTTAATTTTATTACTTGTTTTTAAAAATAATCTCATTATTTGCCGTACCTTTGTCCGAAACGCTTGATTATTATAGAATTTTCATCAAACAATTATGCTAATGAAAAAAGTAGTGCTATTTTTTTGTGGATTATTGAGCCTCTGTTGTCATGCTCAAAATATTTCTTCAGTTTTCGGTAGTATGCCGAAAAGCTTAATTATGCTTGCCGACTCTATTCAGCGACAAGATTTAATGAATGTATACAACAGTGAATTCCCCGGCAACATTAAAGACAAGTTGAATGGAAAAATAGTTTTAAGTTCTTTTACAGAAGACTTTATGGAATTACAGTCGGGTAATTTTTCTATGCAAATCGCTTTGTTGAAATTAGTAAACGACTCAAAAATAATATGTCTGATTCAAACCGTTTGTGCTCCTGTTTGTGATAGCCAATTGAGTTTTTATACGGTTGATTGGAAACCATTAAATGCTTCCGATTTTATTCTTCCGGCAGATGTTTCTTGGTTTATAAAAGACGACACGGATAAAACCGGAGAAGGTTTCATTAACGCATCTAAATCTTTGGATATGGATTTGATGCAATTTAGTTTCGACCCTAAAAAATTGGAACTAACTCAAATCCATACAACTCCGCAATATCTAAGCAAGGAAGACAGAAAAGCTATTGCTCCTTTCTTGAAACAAGAACCAAAAATATTTACTTGGAGAAAAACGGGGTTTAAATAAGTTTGAATAGAGCGTTGTGTCAACTGTTATTATCGAATGAAAAATATTGAAAAAATAGAATCAATTTTAGTACAGCAAGGATTATTAGATTACAAATGGATAAATCCCAAAGATATAGTTGTTGCACAATGGGTGCGAGTAAAATGTTATTACGGATGCGATGAATATGGTTTGGGAACTTGTCCACCTAATACTCCAAGTGTAGAAGAATGTGATAAATTCTTTAAAGAATATGAAAAAGGAATCATTTTCAGACTAAAAACAAATGCAGATAAAGGTTCGTATCCTTTTGATTGGTCTATGGACATGACCAATAAATTGTTAGCTATAGAACGGGATATTTTTTTAATGGGGTTCCCCAAAGTCTTTTTGCTAAATCATACTTGTTGTTTTCGCTGTAAAATTTGTTCAAATAATAGAATCGAATGTAAAGATAAAATGAAATCGAGACCAAGTCCCGAGAGCTTTGCTGTTGATGTCTATCAAACAGTTAGGAATGAGGGATTGGAAATAGAAGTTGTTGCAGATAATCTTGCAGAAATGAATAGAATTGCGATATTATTAATTGAATAATAGTATATGAAATTAATACAAAATGCGACAGTTATTAACGAAGGAAAAACATTCGTTGCATCTGTCTTGATAAAAAATGATAGAATTGCCGGAATTTATCCCCCTTTGGAGGGGGTAGGGGGAGGATTTTACCCACCTGAAATTGAAATTATACCCGCAGAAGGATTGTGGCTCCTTCCGGGAGTAATCGACGACCAAGTGCACTTTCGTGAACCCGGATTAACTCACAAAGGAGATATTCACAGCGAATCGCGTGCCGCTGTGGCAGGAGGCGTAACTACCTTCATGGATATGCCTAACACCAATCCGCAAACAACCACAGTCGATGCTTTGAATTGGAAATTCGACAGGGCTGCCGAAACATCTTTGGCGAATTACACTTTTTTTATTGGAGCAACCAACGATAATTTGGCCGAATTAAAGAAAGAAGGAGCCAAACGCGCTGCTGCGGTCAAATTATTCATGGGTTCGTCAACAGGCAATATGTTAGTCGATAACACATCTTCTTTAGAAAAAATATTTGCGGAAGTAGATATGTTAATCGCGGCGCATTGTGAAAGCGAAACCATTATCAAACAAAATATTGCTTACTATACGTCGAAATTCGGAGAAGATTTGGATATTTCGTTTCATTCCAAAATCCGTAGCGAGGAGGCTTGTTATGCCTCATCTTCAGAGGCTGTGAGATTAGCAACGAAACACAACTCTCGCTTGCATCTTTTCCATTTATCTACGGCAAAAGAAATGTCTTTGTTAGAAAGCAAACCCTTAGCAGAAAAGAAAATAACCGGAGAAGTCTGCGTGCATCACCTTTGGTTTACAGACGAAGATTATGCCGAATATGGTAATTTAATCAAGTGGAATCCTTCGATTAAAACCCGAAACGACAGAGATGCTTTGAGGAAAGCACTGATTGGAGGTCGCTTAGATGTTGTTGCAACCGACCATGCACCTCACACATTGGCAGAAAAACAAGGCTCTTGTCTAAAAGCCGCATCCGGTGGCCCAATGGTGCAACATTCTTTGGTCGCCATGCTCGAAATGAGCCGCCAAGGTCTGTGGACTCCCGAAATGGTAGTAGAAAAAATGTGTCATGCTCCGGCCGAATTATTCCGCATCAAAGACCGTGGTTATATCAGAGAAGGATATTATGCCGATTTAGTATTGATAGACCCCAATCGCTCATGGACAGTATCTCCCGAAAACATTCTATACAAATGCGGTTGGTCGCCCATGGCAGGCCAAACGTTTTCCCATTCCGTTGTTAAAACATTCGTCAATGGACAATTGGTTTATGATGATGGGGTAATTAACGAAATCGTGAGAGGAAGAGAAGTTTTATATGTCTTAAAATGTGCGTATTAATTTACGCTTTATGTCATAGGCAAATTTGTTTTTATCGAATTACAATTACATTTTAATTTTTGTCATGTAGTAGTAAACTCTACTTATCTTTGTTCCGATTAATCAAAACAATTATTTATATCAAAACAGTTATTTTATGGAATTAATTTCAACTACAAGGGGTTCAAAATATTTAAATTTAACAAAAATAATTGTTAAAACATTTGATTTGTACGCAAATGTGCGTACTTTTGCAATCTTGATTAAAAAAGCAATAGCCCTATGAAACGTTTACTTTTGGAACAAAAGCTGAGAGCTTTGGGCTGCGATTTTAACCGACACGGAAGTAATCACGATCTGTTTTTAATCAACATTTGATATTCATTCAATTATATTCAGGTATGAAAATGCAAAAAGTTACAATCACAATCACGAAAAACGGAACGGAAGGATATATCTGTACTTGTGATTATCCATTCGAGCATTTCGATTTAGGGGGATGCGGCTCTACGGTTGAAGAGGCAAAAAAAGACTGTTTCACTTTTTACGACGAAATGAAAAAGGAATATCCAAACGAAAACTTTCCCGAACTTGAAGTATCGTGGGTATTCGACTTCCCAAGTTTTTTCAATCATTTCGATTTTTTGAATGTAAGCAAAGTGGCAAAGTATGCTGAAATGAGTCCATCAAACTTTCGGCATTATGCCGCAGGATCAAAGAATATGTCGCCAAAACAATTCTCAAAAGTAAAACAGGCGTTTGGTAGAATGGCAGACGAACTAAGGGAGTGTTCGCTTACTATATAGCATGTGACGAAGGTCGTGAAAACAGATAAAACAATTATAAATAATACTTAATTTTATTAGAAAAACATGATGAGAAAAATGTTTGTAGTAGCCCTTAGTTTGGTTGTCTGTTTGGCAACATACGGGCAAGTAAAAATGAATCAATTGGGATTTTATGACCGCGCACCGAAGAAAGCGGCTGTGATTGCGAATCCTGATGTTAAAGAGTTTAAGATTGTTACAGCCGGAGGCGAAGAAGTTTTCAAAGGGCGGTTAAGTGAGCCGATGCCGTCAAAAAACTCCTCACTTACAGTTTGTCAAGCCGATTTTACGAATTTCACCACTCCCGGAAAATATCGCTTGGTGGCAGGAAATCAGGAATCGGGCGTTTTTACCATTGGCGATAATGTTTTCAGTGATGTAGCGAAATCTGTTTTGAAAGGTTTTTATTATCAACGAGCGTCTCAACCGCTTGAAACCGAATATGCAGGAATTTGGGCGCGTCCGGCAGGTCATCCTGATACACAGGTCGAAATACACCCTTCTGCGGCAACTCCGCAACGCCCGGCAGGAACGATTATCAGTTCGCCCGGAGGATGGTATGATGCCGGTGATTATAATAAATATATTGTAAATAGCGGAATAACAACAGCTACTTTGTTGTCGGCTTATGAAGATTTTCCTCAATATTATCAACAGCTTACTGTTAACATTCCCGAAACAGGAAACGGTATTCCCGATATTTTGAACGAAACGCTTTGCAACCTTCGCTGGATGCTTACCATGCAAGATCCAAACGATGGAGGAGTATATCATAAATGTACCAACGCAGGTTTCGACGGAATGGTTATGCCGGATATAACCAAAGATACCCGTTATGTGGTACAAAAAGGAACAGCAGCTACACTCGATTTTGTAGCCGTAATGGCACAAGCTGCTCGCGTGTTCGGTCAGTTCCCGAACGAACTTCCCGGATTGGCCGATAGTTGCATGGTTGCAGCCAAATATGCTTGGAATTGGGCATTGCAAAATCCGAACATCCTGTATGAGCAAAATGCTATGAATAAGCAATTTAAACCTGAAGTATTTACCGGTGCTTATGGAGATAATAACGTAGACGACGAATGGTTTTGGGCAGCGAGCGAAATGTATGCTGCAACTTCAGAGCCTGTGTATAAAATTAAAATCTCTGAGTATATAAATGACAGCTTACGGGTTCCGAGTTGGGATTATGTATATGTGTTGGGAGCCTACACATTGCTGCGAATAAACGACCCTGAATTTGCACCTTTCTTTACCGAAAAAGTTATTGAAATGGCCGACGGATTTGTCAATTCTATATCAACCAATGCTTTTGGAGTAGTTATGGGACAAAAACCTTCGGATTTTGTATGGGGAAGTAATTCGGAAGCCGCCAACCAAGGTATTTTGTTGATAAACGCATACCGGTTGACAAACGATATGAAATATCTTGACGCTGCACTTACAAATGTCGATTATTTGCTGGGACGAAATGCAACAGGTTATTGTTTTGTAACAGGTTTCGGTTCTAAGCGTGTGATGTTTCCGCACCACCGTCCTTCGGAAGCTGATGGAATAGAAGACCCTGTACCGGGATTACTTTCAGGAGGACCAAACCCCGGAATGCAAGATAGAAACGATGGCTGTGATTATGTGTTTACAGAGCCTGAAACAGCTTTTGTCGATGTTACAGCATCATACGCATCCAACGAAATCGCTATCAATTGGAATGCACCGGCTGTGTATCTTTTCAATGCGATTGAGGCCAAACAAGCTAATTGGAAATAAGAAAATATAAAGCGTTCCTTTTATTTCGATAATTTCAGCTTGAGATTGATTCCGGCGCTCGATTTCGAAAAAGGAAAAGCAGTAGAAGAAACCAACGGCTTGCTCATCGCCCTATCAAAAAAGGCTTGTACCGTAAGTTGCCTGCTAAGATTATAATCGGCAGATATTTTAATGGTAGTTTGAGCATCACCGTTGGTTCCTTGTGTAAAGGAATCTTGAATTTTTCGAATCATCGACAACATTTTTCGATAAGAGAAATCTGCCGAAACCGTCAAATCATTACTGAATCCAGCTCCTCCACTACCTTTCATTTTCAATACCTTGTTGAATTCCGTCAATTTATATCCGACACCGAAAATATAATCGTCTGAATTCATTTCTACAATTTGCAAAGAAGAAATATTCAAATTGAGATTACGGGCATTCTTCAGTTCCATTTTTATCGACATATTATTCTTGAATGTAGCATTCAAGCCAATTAACGGGTTAAACGTTTCATTGATGCTTATCGTAGTAATATTATAAGCAGAAGACGGTACCGGGTTGCCCCTGTCGTTTCGGAATCCGTAGCCATCTCCGGCCGCCACCCAGTTTTGGAAAGAAGAAAACATACCCACGGCATAACGGGAATTATATTCGTGCGATAAAACAAAGTTCTTAAAATGCTGGCTGATAAGATCTAATTGCATAAATCCTTCATACGTTACTTTCCAGTTGGGCAAAATACTTTTCAGTGAAGGGAAAGCCGACAAGCCAACTTTATGGGGGTCTTTATTCGTATAGGCTGCAAGGAATGCAGGAATCAATACATCAATAGAATTGATAGGAACTCCACCGTTTTCAGGATTGTACTGTGTCCCTGCCAAATCTGGTCTTTCACTAATAAATCCTGCATTGGGATAATACAAATCTCTGTAACTGTCTTCCAGCCGTTTTTGTATGATCTCTCTGTTGTTTAAGAATTCGTTGAATGCTTGAGAGTTAGTACTCGCGCCACTACGTCTGAATGCCGATCCGATAGAAATCGTTGTCATCTCAAACGTACCGCTCAATTTTTGAGGCAGTCCATCAAACATGAAATATGTTTCTTGACGGTTTGTTTGAGACATTCGGGCATTCAAATCGATTTTCATTCCGACAATAGGCTCTAAAGTGGCTTTGAAAGTGATTGTTTCGTTCATACTAAACATCGCAGCAGAAACATTTAAGGTGTCGTCTCCTCTCAACCAACCTTTATCCAATGCTCTTTGAATATAGCTTTCATCGGTAAATCCAAAAGCGAAATCAAGACCGGGAGCATTACCATAGTCTGTGTTCCCCTGACCGAAAGCATTACCGATATTAGGCATAAAGTTAGGCAACGTCAATCCGTCGCGCCTGCTGTAAGTAAACCCTACAGAACGAACCATCATGGCTCCGCGAGCGGTTACTTGTGCTACTTTATACCAAGGCAAGTCGTCTAATGGAGGCAATTGAGAAATCGTCAATGTTAAATTGACACTGTCTTTATTGGTAATTTTAATGGTATTCGGGTCTACTACCTTGAAATTAACATCATACGATTTACCGTCGGCCCCGCGCGCTGTTACACGTATTCGTTTATTATTCAATTTGTGAGAAACAACGGTTGCCGAATCGGTTTTCAATTGTACTGTTCCCTCGAATTTTTTAGTATCTCTTTTATCCGAAATCCTTTGATTATTCCGATTGCCGGGATTTCCTGCTCTTTGAACTGTCGCCGGACGTTTCATCTTAAATTTCTCATTTGTTTTTTTCAGGAAAGGCGACTTATTATAAAGATTCAACAAATTCAGGTTTACATTGTTGATAGCAAACGTTCTTTCGTTACTGATTACATTTCCTAAGTTGATCGCTTCATTATCTATCGCTTCTATTTCTGCACCCCTATCCCAATTATATCTTGCATTATATGCCAAACTTCCGGTCATAAAATCCAAAATCGGAATCGACTTAAACGGTATGGTGTAGGTTGCATTGACCGTTTGCGCATAAGACAACGGAGTACCCAAATCTCTCAAACTCATCCAAACGGTATCTTTCCATAATTGATATTCATCAGGGCTCACGACATCTCTATTGGGTTGTATATTGCGAGCCGTTTCGATACGGGCTTGTGTTCCGGTTTGCATGCTAAAATTCAAATTTTTGAGCAGATTCCACTGCAACGACATATTCCGATTCCAGAAAAAATCTTCACGGAAAGATGCATCTATCATATTTTCTCCTCCCAAATTGTTCAAATCGCGCAATTGCATTTCATAATAATTTCGGGAGATTTCGGAGTTGAATGTAAAGCTATTCGGAAGATAAGTCAAACTAAAATCGCGTAAAAGCTTGGTAGAACCCGATTTGCTTTTCATGTTTTTGAAAGGAGTAAACGGCTGAACAAAAGGAGAATATCCATATCCGAATCCGAGACGGGTATCTGTGTTTCTTTCATACTCGATAGCCGGATCATGTTTGTTATTTTCGGCAAAAGAATAGCTGAAATTAAAATTATCAGGATCCCAAGGCATCGGATTTTTACTTTTTATTCCGATCTTCACATTACTGAAAGTGACACTCTTAGTTGTAACTACATCTTGAGCAAAACCTTTGATAGAATCTCTTTCTGATTTCGAATCGGCCGCATCTAACGCCTCTTTCAGCAAAACATCCTGATCTAACGGATTATACTTACTACTCGTTACCTGTTCGGAATAAGTATAATACATAGGTAAGGAAACTTTGGCCTTTTCGGGGAACACTTTACCCAGTTCGACATTGGCAGAAACATTATACTGAAAAAAATCGTCTAAACCGCGATCCATAACTCCTTGTTCGATGCTGCCAAATCCGGCAGTTTCCATTCGACCCGCAAAATTAACAGAACCTAAATCCGATAACATCACGTTCAGATTGGCGTTGCCTGCCCATCCACCGTCTTCGTTGAAATCGGTGACACGTAATTCGTTTACCCAAACTTCTCCCGATTTGGTAACGTTTCCGTTATTTCTCACACCAATCATGATGACTTTCACATCTGAAAGAGTCGGATTACCCATTACTGTTACCCGGTTATTGGGTTTTTGGGGATCGGCCTCGGTATAAGGAGTTTGAAAACTGACATTCGATCCTTCTTTTCGTTTTTCTTTGTTGCGTTTTAATTTCAGGTCGGTCAATACTTTAAAAGGAAAATCAAACATATTTTCTTGAGGCCAAACAGTCAACTGGTCGGACATAATAAAAGAACTATAGAATGCTCCGGGAGCAAGAGGAGGGGTTATTTTCAAAGGAATTTCGTATTCGTAATAATTATTCTTGTAGTCGGAACCCATTCGCAAAAATACCGATAATTCATTGTTTTGTAGCGGGGTATAATCAATGTCGTTATCTATCAATTCTTCCGCATGAACAAACATTTGAAGTCTGCGATACTGGCGGGTATCTAATCCTGCCGATTGGAAAACAGCACGGGCATCTTCTTTGTCTAATTTTCTAACTCTCAACGACATGGCTTGTTCGTTTTCTTGGCGCATTTGTGTTTGTCCCGGATCGATCGTTCTGAATACTCCCGGAGGAAGTACATAATTAACAGGTGTGCGGGTTCCGTTTTCTTCAATATTAACGACCGACATATCGATTGTTCCGGCTGTGGTAATGTGAGAATTCTGAGGCGATAAATCTTGCGTGTAAGTTCTCCAACCACCGCGCACTAAGTCGAGCGATCCGAAACGAAGTACGACCGAATCTGCGAAATTGGTCATGTACATACGCATAAAACGAATTGTTTTGAAATCTTTGATGCCATTAACACTCCTTCCGCTCCGGAGAGGAATCTTGAATTGATACCAATTTACTTCCGTGAGAACTCCGGTATGATCTTTACGGAGCTGAACCTTTGCTGTTCTTTTGCCGATGACGTAACCTTTACCTACCTCTAATTCATTCGGATTAAGTTTGACTCTATACTCATAGTATCTTTCGGTTTCATTGAGTGTATTGTCCTGATTGATGTCTTCTATATCGGGAGTAATTTTGGCTGCCACATCAAAACTCTCTGTCGATTCTTCGGAAGTTGCGGAGTTACCTTCCATTCCGTTGAATCTTTTATAGCGATACAAAATAGATGCTTGCTCTGCGTCATAATCCGATCCGCGAAAGTGGTGAAAGTTATCTCCTGCGGGGTCGTTAAACGGAGAAAAACGATCTTGCTCCATTCGCGCTATAGCTTGAGGACTTAAAACTATTCTCAGTGAGTCTAAAAAATTAGCATAAGGTTTATTACCTTTCATATCGGTATACACAAATTCTTCCTCTGTGCTTAATCCGTTCAATCCGACATCTTGCTTTCTTCTGTTAGCAGGATTAGGGTCGAAGGCATAAACTGTCGATGGCCTGTTTGGTACTTTTCCCCAAGGGGTTTTGTCGACAGCGCTTTCATTTCCATCAGTCGGTAGGCCGTTTTCGAAAAATCTTTTTCCGTCTTTCAAAATATCTTCCGAAATTTCACCTAAGTTAAAATACAAATCGCCTCCTTCAGCCTCCTGATTATAGATAAACGGATCCATCAGCCAAAATTCGATATGTTCGACGTTGGCAGCCTCGAAGTCGATCTGACTTCTCTCCATTTTACGCATAATGCCGCCCCATCTGTCTTTGGGTTTTTGTAAGGTTCCGTCGCGATCATATTTTGTATCTAAATTGTAAGGGCCTCTTTCGTTGGGATAATATGCCAAGTTCAAAATCGACAACATGGCAGGTTCGTTGTTTGGCAATTCTTTATTGGGATAAAGTTCCATTTCGGTAACTTCTCTCACATAGTGATTGGATTGTTGCTCTAAATCGTTCCTGAGATATGTCGGTGTCAGCGAATTTCGCCTGCGCGTAAACATTGGGTCAATTGTGTACCATGCTAATAAAGCCCTGTTATTTCCATACTCTAAATTATTCATTTTATTAGCTTCGGGAAATTTAACTATAGTACCATCTTTGCCATCATCATAAGGAGTACTGGCTAAAAACCATGCCTGCGGAGAACGTAAATCATAAGTGATTTTAGTTCGTTCGAAATCATCGATATAAGAAAAACTTCCTCCGAATCGATTTTCATAATGTCCGGGAATCAATTGGGCAAATTCTGCACTGAAAGTAATCTGCGAAGGAGCCGTCAAATCAAGGAACGGCAATTTATCGAGCATATTGGTAAGCCATTGCGATTTCTTTCTCCAGTTTGTATTGAAACCATAAATGGTATTATTCACAGATTCTTCTCCCATGCCGGCTTTCAATGTGATAGGCATTTCCCTTAAATTCATAACAGTAGCTCCAATATTAAAATCAGGATTGAATTGATATTCGAGGTTTACTCCCATCAATGTTTTTCGCTGCATGCCGAATCCTGTATTGTTTTCGAGCGAAACGCTCACCGGCGCTCCCGAATCTGCAATATGTTGCGCCAAAGTAACTTTTCCGCCTACATAATCGACAGTGTAATCAGAACCTTCCGTTAAAAGTCGCCCGTTTGAAGTTACGCGAACCGACCCGCGAGTAACGTTGTAAGTACCCAAATCAATATCACCACCGGTAGACCCGGAACCTCGATATTCCCCTTTCATGAGGAATTTATTTTTTTCTGCGTTTTGCTGAGCAACCGTCAAGGTAGAATCATATAATTCTTGAAATACAAATTTATTTGCTATTTCATTCGCTGCAACTGAGTCGGCATGGTTGGTTGCCCCTTTAAGGAATTTATCTCGTAAATGCCTTCCGAAAGGCTCTATAACAGGAAAAATAATGCGGCCGGTTTGCGACGATACTGTGAAACCTTCCACATAGTCGAAAAAACCATCCGGACGCGGATTGTTTTGAATGTCCAAACGGTCTAAATTCATGACCCGGAGCAATATTTGATTGGCAATCTTACCTTCTGCAATGTAGTTAAGATACATTCCTGTCGTATCGTTCAGATGAAGAATATCCAATTTGAATTTATCTTTTTGCAAAGAATAAGTACCCAAAGAATAAATATTTTTCATCATCAAGTGCCAAAAAGGCATTGCGGGCGACATTGTCGTACCTTTCAATAATTTCAAGTACATACACTGGCCGGGATTATCAGAGTTTTCGGTCGACAATTCTCCCACCTGATAGGCGACACCATTATATGTAAACTCAAATGCCACAGCCAAAACTTCGTCGGCTTGAAGTTTGGTTTTCAAAGAGATATATCCCAATTGCCTGTTGAAAGTATATTCCGACTCCCTTAACTTTCGGGCATTCCCTACTTTTTCGTAATCGACACCTAATCGAAGTCCGGCATCCCCAAGAACTCGATTTGCTTCGTTAATATTTCTTGCTTCGGGATAATTTTTATCTATGTTTTCGTATAGATCATTTGCATTATTAAAAGGTATTCCGGAACCGACAGGAGGATTTGCCGTAACAAAAGTTCTATTGTGGATAGAGTCATATTCTGCAAGGTCGGAAAAAGCCACAATATTACGCGACTCATCGGGATTGTTGCGGATATTTGTTATCCAAACCTCTACGTGGCCAATCGAAACCGACGATTTGATAAAGGGAAGTGTCGACATGGCTTTATCGTAATTATCCCTGAAATAATGCGCAAGAAAAAAGTGTTGGTTTTCGTCGTAAGCATCGGCCGTAAATTCAAACGGAGTAGTTTGTACGCCTTTTTTAGAAGAAATTGTTTTGGATTGTGTTTCCTGTTGAGAAAAAATAGCACCGACTTTCAGTTTTCCAAACTGCATTTCGGCCTTGATACCAAAAAGAGCGGCGCCACCGCTAATCAAAGAGTTGGAAGTGGTCATGCTCACATTTCCTGCCTCCAACAATTTCAACACTTCGTCTTCTTTTCCCTGATAAGCCAATTTCAACCTTTTGGAATCAAAATCGAAAGTTGTTTTCGTGTTGTAATTCATGTCGAAATTAACCTTATCTCCGACTTTAGCCTTCACATTGGCTTGTATCTGTTCGTCGAAATCAAATGCATACCGGCTCCTGTTGAGTTCGGAGCGTGTAGGGTCGCCTGCATAAGTATGCGTGAGAGCCATTTTCAAGTCGACCGTACCGTTAGCCGTCAATTGCACACCTCCCGGCCCGAATATTTTATCGGCCGGCCCGAGGTCGAATTTCATATCAAAGGGAGAAAAGGTTTCCTGTTTGCCTTGATTGGCAATTTCTTCGGCATTTTTCTTCCTGAAATATTCTTGAAGACTTTGTTCCAGCGTATATTGCAGATATTCTTCCCGCGTCATTTGAAAAGGAGTGGTTACTTCGATATCTCCTATTTTGGTGCGCATCAGGTAAGTATCTGTGTTAGGGTCGTATTCGAATGTCGTCTTTAAATTATCAGGGGTTCTTAAATCTATGGGATACTTTTGGGTAATATCTTCATAATCTTCCGCATATATTTTGGCTACAGGGAATTTCATTTCTGTTTCTTTTTTCGGTGGCTCTTGCTTGGCTGCAGGAGTTTGCTGTTCCGATTTTTTTTCAGCGCTGAGTTCTACTTCGAGTGCATCGGCGCTGAACACAGAAAGATCGGCATTCAAAGACAATACCCCGAATGAAATTCCGAATATAAGAAATATAAATGTTGATATGAATTTTCTCTGATTCTTCATTAAAGCATTTTTAATGCCATTTTAATCATTTCTTCCACGGTCGACAAAGGTTTATCTTTGACTATTTTGGAAATTACTTTCTGAGATGCAGCCTGATTGAAACCCAACATCATCAACGCTGAAACGGCCTCGTTGGCTGCTTGATTCATCGGCATAGCGATTTTTTCACCACCAATAATATCTTCCGACAATTTAATTTTGTCTTTCAAATCAATAATAATTCTTTCGGCCGTTTTGGCTCCGATTCCTTTTACTGTTTTCAAAACATTAGAGTTACCTGAAGAAATCACAGTTTCCAATTCCGATACGGTCAAGGAAGACAATATCATTCGTGCCGTATTCGCTCCGACACCCGAAACACTTATTAAATGAAGGAACAAACTGCGCTCGCGCTGTTCCGTAAAACCAAATAATAAATGGGCATCTTCCCGTATGGCCTCATATACATACAATTTAGCCGTTTTCTTTTCCGAAAGCGCACTATAAGTATTCAACGAAATATGGATAGCATATCCCAATCCGTTGACTTCCAATACCACAGAGGCAGGATTGAGTTCAACAATTTCGCCCTTGATAAAATCTAACATACAGCTATAAGTTGAGTACAAAAATAATAACGAAAGAAAAGTAAAAAAATTGCAAATTTGGTCAAGGCCGATAGCATAGAATATGTAAATTTTTATGTATTATATATTTATTTAGAAAAAATATTGATTTTTAACAAATAAATTTGCATATTATAAAAATATACAGTAACTTTGCTCACTTTTTAACGATTTATCACACACTTAAAGTTTTATCATTATGGCTAGGCACACATCATTCGCTTATCAAAAGAGCTTATTGGAAGATTTATTAAAAAGACTTTCGGATCTTGAACAAGATTTGAAGTTGCTTTCGCAAAGGTATGAAAGTCACATTTGTTCCTTGTATGAAAACCAAGGGTTAATGGAAGAGGTTTTTGTCGATTACGACAAATTGTATTTAAAACCTATGAAACAATCCTTATCCGACTTGTCCGAACGGATTCTCTCTCAGGATATTCCTTACATTGAGAAGGAAATCGATTACTTGTGTTCTCGTTGATTGAGATTTTTCACTCTAATATTTAGAACTAATGAATAATAACGCGCATATTGTTCAATATTTGTCTGAAAAAACTCGTTGGCCTCTACCAACAACAGAGACAATATTTGATACGTTAACGCATCTCATGGTAAAGGAGCTTTCTGCCGGGAATGACTTACAACTTTCCGGTTTTGGGCAATTGGAGGTGAAAGATTTATCCGGGCGCAAAACAGTAACTTTCAAATCGTCTGTTGAATCTACTCCAACATTGAAAGATCCGGATTATTTAGAGAATGAGATCAGAGCACTGTTGAACGAAGAAGAACGCAAACTCTCCACCGAACTTACGACAGAAATATTTTTCAATTTGGAACTATTACTTATTGAGAAGAGGAGTGTGAGTTTTGGCGCATTAGGCGCTTTCTTATATCAAATAAGAGAAGGTGCCGGTGCAAAAATAACATTTATGCCTTCATCTTATCTTCGTTCGGAGTTGAATAAAAACGGTTTAGGTCAACAACAAACCGAACGCCCTTCGGAAAGACCTGTTGAACCGATTCGAGAAGAAGTTAAATCGGTTCAGGAAGAAATTAAACCTGTTCAGGAAGAAATTAAACCTGTTCAGGAAAATACAGAACCTGTTCAAGAAAACATTGAACCGGCTCAGGAAAATATAGAGCCGATTCAGGAAGATGTAGAAAAAAAGGACGTAGAAGAAGTTGACGATGATCAGCCGGAACTCCATACATCAAATGGAAAAAGGAAAGAACCTGCAAAGAAAAGAAAAAAATGGTTCGGTTTCAAGATGTTTGGATACACATTGTTGGTTCTAATTATTTTGGTCGGCTTGGTTTTTGTAGCCTATCGATATTTCCCTGAATACATCCCTGAGTTTGTTAAACAATATCTCCCCGAATCTTTAGAACAATCAGTGGTAGGCCCTTTGGTAGCATTGTGGTCAAAATATTTCTAAATACTTTTTAAATAAATTTGGGTGCAAGGTGCACGGTACAAGCTTGTACCATGTACCTTGCACCTAATATTTTTAACCAAATAAAATTAAATAGTTTGCCTAAAATGAAAAATAAACCTAACTTTGTAGGTGTTGAATCTTGTCGAAAATGGAAAATTTTGAAAAACGTTGGGAAAATTTGCCGGTTTCTATCTTTAATGACGTGGAAACCGCGTCTGATTTAGTGGCAAAAAGAGTTGCTCAATTGATCAGGGAAAAGGCCGCCAAAGGTGAAAATTGTGTATTGGGATTGATTGCAGGTTCTACTGCTGTAGGCGTGTATGAAAAACTTGTTGAAATGCACAAAGAAGGAAACTTGAGTTTCAAAAATGTAATCGCATTTAATATTGATGAATATTATCCTTTAGGAAAAACGGGACTGCAAAGCCATTACAGGTATATGTATGAATACTTGTTCAACGATGTAGATATTCTTCCTGAGAATATCCATTTGATTCCGGGTGATTTAACAAAGGTGGAAATTGACGTTTTTTGCAGAGAATATGAAAATAAAATAAAAGAAGTAGGAGGGATTGATTTACAGCTGCTTAGCTTAGATGGCAGAGGGCAAATCGGAGCCAACGAGCCGGGTTCCATATTCAATTCCCGAACTCGCCTGATAACGCTCGACTATAGTACCCGCATGGCCGCAGCCAGTAATTTCTTTGGAGAAGAAAATGTGCCCAGCCATTGCATTACAATGGGATTAGATACCATTATGCAAGCACGACACATTATCGTAATGGCGTGGGGTGAAGGCAAAGCCGGCGTCATCAAAAAAGTGATTGAAGGTAATGTAACCGAAATGGTTCCGGCTTCGATTCTTCAACGACACAATAATGTCAGCATTATATTGGATACCGCATCGTCTGCCGAATTAACCCGTATCAAAACTCCTTGGCTTATCGGAACTGTTAAATGGAGCGATAAAATGATTCGCAGAGCAGTGTTTTGGCTGTGTAAAAAGTTAGATAAACCCATTCTCAAGTTAACGGAAAGAGATTACAACGATAACGGGATTGGCGATTTGGTTTCTCAACACGGGCCTGCCAATAAAATCAATATCAAGGTATTCAATGATTTACAACATACAATCACCGGATGGCCGGGTGGAAAACCCAATGCCGACGACAAAACTCGTCCTGAACGTGCGACACCGTTTCCGAAACGTTGTGTTGTTTTCAGTCCTCACCCCGACGACGATGTAATTTCGATGGGAGGTACGCTTGCCCGCTTGTCCGAACATGGGCATGAAGTGCATGTAGCGTATCAGGTTTCAGGTAATATTGCCGTTTTTGATGACGAAGTTACCCGTTTCATCGATTTTATACGCGATGTTGCACCTCTTTATGGATTTGATGAGAAGAAAGCCAACGAGGCATTTCATCAGACAGTTGATTTCTTCGAGAAAAAGAAACCCGGTCAGGTCGATTTGCGTCAAATTGCAGAATGTAAAGGTGCTATCAGACGAGGCGAGGCTAAATCGGCATGCCGTTATTTAGGAATACCCGAAAGCCATATTCATTTTTTAGATCTGCCTTTTTACGAAACAGGTTCGGTAAAAAAGAAACCGATAGGCAAAGAGGATATTCAGATAATTGCCGATTTGTTGAAAAAAATCAAACCGCATCAAATCTTTGCAGCAGGCGATTTGTCCGACCCGCATGGTACGCACCGCGTTTGTTTTATCGCCATTTTGGAGGCATTGAAACAATTGAAAGACGAAGATTGGGTCAATGATTGCAATATGTGGTTGTATCGTGGCGCTTGGCAAGAATGGGATGTGTCTGAAGTAAATATGGCCGTTCCGTTGAGTCCGGAAGAAAGCCGTATCAAACGCATGGCGATTTTCAAACATCAATCGCAGAAAGACCGTCCGTTGTTTCCGGGAACCGACCCGCGCGAATTTTGGCAACGTGCCGAAGAACGCAATATAGCTACTGCGGTTATGTACGACAAATTAGGCATGGCAGAATATCAGGCAATCGAATTGTTTGTAAAATATAATTTTGAAAGTGACTGGACATAGCAGGAGGTTCCTCGCTGCGCTCGGAATGACGTTCTTAAAAAGGTCAGAGGAGGAGAGATGTCATTTCGAGCGCAGCGAGAAAACTCAAGAACAACTTAACAATATAAATATCATGGAAAAACAGTATGTAATCGGAGTAGATATGGGAGGCACCAACAGTGCTTTCGGGATAGTAAACGCCAGAGGAGAAATTCTTCACAGAGGAGAAATTAAAACCAATATTTACAAAACAGCAGAAGAATATGTGAAAGCTTTAGGCGACGGAATCAATACAATGATTAAAAATTCCGGCTTGGAAGGGCACATCAAAGGCATAGGAATGGGTGTTCCCGATGGTAATATGTATAAAGGAACCATAGAACATGCTGCCAATATTCCATGGGCAAATAAATCAATTATTCCTTTGGCAAAAATGGTATCCGAATCGACCGGCTTGTTTTGTTGTCTAACCAACGATGCCAATGCGGCTGCCATCGGAGAAATGGCTTATGGTTCCGCTCGCGGAATGAAAGATTTTATTGTGATTACGTTGGGTACCGGAGTCGGAAGTGGAATCGTTTGCAACGGTGAATTAGTATGCGGACACGATGGTTTTGCCGGTGAATTAGGGCATGTTATTATCCGTCGTTACAATGGTCGTCCTTGCGGCTGTGGTCGTAACGGATGTTTAGAAACATATACCTCGGCCACAGGAGTTGCCCGCACTGCCCGTGAGTTTTTAGAAACCCGATCGGATGACAGTTTGTTGAGAGTAATCGACGATCGCCCTATCACATCCAAAGATGTTTCTGAGGCAGCCGAAAAAGGTGACAAAATAGCCAAAGAAATTTTTGAATATACAGGTAAAATATTAGGAGAGGCTTTTGCCGATTTTATCACATTCTCAAGTCCGGAGGCAATTATTTTGTTTGGTGGATTAACCAAGGCCGGTGATCTTCTAATGAAACCAATCGAAAAATCGATGAAAGAAAATCTACTGACAATGTATAAAGACAAAACGAAATTAATATTTTCCGAATTACCGGATGCCGATGCTGCTATATTGGGTGCAAGCGCATTGGTTTGGGAAAAATAAGAAAATATTTTTTATGAAAACATCTTCCTGTGTTAATAGTAATACAGGAAGATGTAGAAATGGCTATTTGTTTTTTTGTCGCATTTTCCCAAATATATAATGAGTTGGAAAATAAATCAAATAATTTACGATAAGTACAGTAAGAATTGGAATGGCCAACCATTGAATTATACCTACTGTTGTTTCTGATGAAATATTAAAATATTCATTTGAAATATTTTGCAAAATCAGCAATATATTTACCATTGTTCCAATGCCCAATCCGTTGGCTATTTGAGAATATATTGAGCCTGTCAGCCATTTTTTTGGTTTCCAATTCAATCTATAATCCTTAATCAAAAAGAAAATTGTTAAAGAAATTAATACAATAAAAAAAATCCATTTCATAAAAAATAAAAATATTTAAGTGACAAATGTATGATAAATACTTTAAAAATACAAGAATAGTAAAAAACACTTTTTTCTTATGAACTCGCATGCAGTTGACTAATTTTATGTACATTTGCCATTCAGATTGATTATTCAAATTGTAAGCTTGTATTAAACCTCGTTTCCAAGCATGAAAAAGAAAATATGCTTTATTATTAATCCGATATCAGGAACCGCGTCGAAAAGTAGACTTCCGGGCTTGATAAAAAAAATGATGCCGGCCGATTTATTCGAAGTTGAAATTATAAAAACCGAATATGCAGGACATGCAACCGAATTGACCCGAAAAGCGTTAGACGAAGGTTTCGACTTTATTGTTGCTGCCGGCGGAGACGGCACTGTGAATGAAGTCGCAAGAACAATGGTACACAGCACCGCAGCTCTTGGCATTATTCCTTTGGGTTCAGGGAATGGCTTGGCGCGCGACTTGGGCATTTCGATGGATATGAAAAAAGCAATCGAAACAATTATTGCCGGAAACGTAATAACGATTGACTATTGTAAGGCCGATGATCATACATTTTTCTGTACCTGTGGTGTCGGTTTTGATGCAAATGTTAGCGAACGTTTTTCGGGAGAGAAAAAAAGAGGCCCTATTTCTTATGTGAAAAGTGCTATTACCGAATATCTCAACTTCCGGCCTGACGTTTATAAAATAACTTTAGATGATGGTACTACTATAGAAGAAAAGGCTTTTTTAGTAACGTGTGCCAACGCTTCGCAATATGGAAACAACGCTTATATTGCTCCTAACGCTAATATCAGAGACGGCAAAATGGATGTTGTTATGTTGGCTCCCCTTAACCCGATGGATGTAGGCCCGATAACGATTCAGTTATTTACAAGACAATTAGGAAATAGTAATAGAGTTAGTCATTTCCGTTCTGAAAAAGTAACAATAAAAAGAACCAAGCCGGGCCCCATGCACATAGATGGAGAGCCGATTCATTCGGGAAAAGAAATCGTTATCCAAACAATTCCTGCCGGACTGCATGTGCTTGCTCCGCAAGAAGGCACCGGAGTACAACCCCTTCAGCGTCCGATAGAAGATTTCCAAATGTTTTTTCGAGAGTTTTTCCAACGGTTTGAATTTTTGAAGTCGTAACACTTAAAGTTGGGAATACCTATGACTTTGCAAACTACATCGGTTCGTTTCCCTATGAAACTATTTAATTACCTTACTGTTTGGTAATTATTCATAATCCGCTCAATAAAAATATCATTGAACAAATCCTTATTATAAATAATATACCAAGAAGTATTTTGATTTCGTTGATACAAATACACATAATCTCCATATCGTTTATGTATTTCATATACAGCTTGTTGATGAAATATTTTATCATCTAAAGAGCAACAAACTCTTTCTATGTCTCGCACATATTGGCGAGCATGTTCCGGTTCTAAAGGATGCTTTGGCCAAGTAAGAAGTCCATACAAAATATTACTATAATCCTCCAAAGCGGCAGGATTATAATAAACCATTTTCTTTACAAAATTGATTAATATTTTCTATTCCTCGTCTTACAAACTCTTCTCCCGTCATATAGCCTTTGGGAGTTTTACGCACATTGAATTGACTATCAAATAAATAATGTTTTTTTGGTTTGGTAACCTCAAGAACCGTCTGGTCAAATTTTACAGTTTCCATTTGTTTATATTTATAAAATAACTTCCTTGCAAAGATAAATTATTTTTGCGTATAAACCAATATGACAATTTGTTTTTTTGCTATATGGTTGAGAAGTTGCTATATCTGTCGTTAAAAAACGACTACCGTTTATGACGGTGATACAATCACCGCCAAACGATAAAGACCGATTCTTTGCTGTTAACTTAACCGCAGACTAAGCCCAACCGAGGGATTAACCAATAAACTGCTTTAGACTAACACCTTTATTAGGCTTTGAAGCCTACAATTCTATTTGGTATTGCAGTTTTGATACTTAAAAGTCTAGTTCGGTGTATAAAGTCCAA
>Ga0209628_10000599_pt1 | contig 22408 bp, 20 predicted proteins | sample TergutCu122P4_FD_187285 | JGI IMG/M metagenome (GOLD analysis project Ga0209628, IMG submission 187285) | Cubitermes ugandensis P4 segment gut microbial communities from Kakamega Forest, Kenya - Cu122 P4 (SPAdes) (version 2) | ecosystem: Host-associated > Arthropoda: Insects > Digestive system...
TGCGCACGCACGCACGCACGCACGCACGCACGCACGCACGCACGCACGCACGCACGCACGCACGCACGCACGCACGCACGCACGCACGCACGCACGCACGCACTTGTAGACTGATAGACCTTGCGCGTTCCGCAGGAACGCGCCCGATTTTTCAAGCAACGGCCCTGCCGCCCATTTGGGGCGGCAGGGCCGTTGGCTTTTATTCGCACGAGGAGGATTAAACGATGTGGACCAAAGCTGCGGTTTCCGCTTTCTTGCTGGCGGCAGTTCAGGCGGTGAGCGCCGCGCCGCTTGGTTGCACTGGCAGCCGCGACATTTCGATGGCACCCGACCCAGGGCTGGCGGGTGGCTCGCAATCCCCCGTCAAACTCTCGGCTGGCGCGCTGACTTGCGATCTCACGCCCGGCCTGCAAGCCATTTACGTGGACGGGGTGCTTAACTCCGACATGACGCGCGCGCGTGGCTATGTGCAGATCGAGTGGCTTGATGGCAGCGGCAACCCCATCGCTGGCGCCACGTGGTACAACCACAGTACCAAGTATGTCGAGACGGTGGTTGACGAGCCGCTCGACCTGGCGCGGCCCGTGCAGCCCGGCGCGGTCAAGGTGCGTATCAGGCTGGCGACCCAATCCCAGACAGAATCCCGGTATGTGTCCGGAACCTGGAAGGTGACCGGACTGACCGCATCGCAGGGCGTGCGCGTCAACCGCGCCAGTGCGCCCAAGATCGCCAAAACCGGCACGGCCACTGCCTGGACGCTAACCACCAAGCCAGACAGCGCGACCGGCACGTTCAGCGTGACATGGACCGATTCAGCGGATGAACACGTAGAAAGAACGCTGACCGTGCCCAAGACCGCCGCTGGAGCGGTGAACATCCCGTTTGCATCACTGCCGGTGGGGCATTACGTGGTGGTCATCAAGTTCACCCCGTCGGACGGCACGGCAAGCGGCACCAATCGCTGGAACTTTGTTTCGCTGCCGGCCGCAGCCATCGCGCCCGATCCGAAGATCGGGGTGGACTCCCAGGCCGGCAATGGTTTTGGCACCACTCCGCCGGAGTTTTTCACGGAATCGCTGGATCTGATGAAGGCCGCTGGCGTCGGCACGCTCCGCGAGCACTTCAGCTCCAACGTATTTGGCGATTGCCAAAACTGGAGCAGCACCGCGACAACCAATGAAGCGGACGTCAATGCGCAAGCGCAGCAAATCAAGAACGCCGGATTTGATGCCGTGACATCGTTCGCCGAGACGGCGTGGCCTGGATACTCATCGTGTACGCAGTTTGGCGCCGATCCGCTGGTCGGCGCCAAAGGGCATTACCACCCGCTTGACTACGACGCCATGTACCGGTTTGGGCGGGCGTATGCCAACAACATTGGCAAAAACATCCGCGCCGTCGAATACTGGAACGAGCCGAATGCGGCAGTTTTTTTTGGCGGGTATCCCTGGCAGTTCGTCAGCGGGTTGAAGGCGTTCAGCGCGGGCGTGAAGTCGGTGGACAAAAACATCCGGGTGCTTAACGGATCGGTGGCAGGCAATCCGGGGCAGTTTTTTTACGAAGCCCATGAAAACAACGTGGCCGCGCACGTGGACGTGCTGAACTATCACTATTACGACGGCAACTGGTGGAAAGGCCCTTACGACATGCAGGCGCAGCAGGCAAATTACATCAACCCGCTGCTGACCGGCGGCACGTATGACCTGACCCAATACCCCAGCTGGATGACGGAAACCGGGTTCGCGCTGCGCCGCGACAGCCGGGCTGGATCGCCAACTCGCGGCTCGCTCAGGCCGTGGAAGATCATGCAGGCCAACCATTTGGTCAAGACTTTGGCGGGAAGTTTGGGCGCTGGTTACGAGCGCGCCTTTTACTTCGTCTGGAGCGGCCACATAATGGAAAGCGACAATGCACTGTGGGGCCTGACCGACGCCGAAGGCGCAGTGACGGTAAACGAACGCCCGGCACCCTACCCGGGGCACCTGCCACCCTACGTCATCCCGGAAAGCCTCTCGCTCCGCCCGTCCTACCTGTCGCTGGCGCTACTGGCGCAGCACCTGCAAGGCGCAAGCGCCGTCAAGGTGCAAACGCGCGTCCAGCCCAACCTGGACGAGTGGGGGCAACCGGGCGGCGGCACGCACAATGTCTGGACGGTTTTCTTCCAGAAATCCGGCGGGCAATACGTGGCCGTGTCATGGGCCGGGCGCGCCGTCATTGCGGCACTGATGGGGCCGGGCGTGACGGTGCGCGACGTGTTCGGGCGCACCATCACCAACCCCAATGACATCGCCGAATACGACTCCGCCGCTTATCTGGTGAGCGGCATCACCAGTCTGCCCGCCAGCAACGTCATCGACGTGCCCAAGCGCACGCGCCCCATGATGACCGGCCCCGCGCCGCTGATGCTTCAGACCCAGCGCGTGTACGTCGATGGCACGGAGATAAGAAGCATGGCCGACGGCGATAACGTCAGCAACGTTTTTGTTCCGATGGCATGGGGGCAGACCATCGAGGTCGTGACAAGGGCGCGCGATGGCAACAATAACCCGGTGGCGGGCGCGCAGCTCGAATGCCAGCAAACGCCGGGAATGTTTTTGCTGTCGGCGCCAAGACCGGCGGCCGCCAGCGGCGAATACACCTGCCGCTACAAATCGCAAAGCACGGCCCAGCATGACTACATTGCCGTCAAGGCCAGCGCGGGGGCCAATCAGGACGCGGTTCACATTGCGTTTTCGAACACGGCCAGTACCATCGACTGGCAGGACGTCATCAAGCCGCCGTGCCGCAATTGGATGAGCTACGGCGGCTCCAGCAACATCAGCGGCTTGTCCGTGAATGTCAACCCATCATCTTGCGCCGTTGACATCAAGGCAACTGTCAACAACCTGCTGCTCAACACCTGGTATGGAGGCTACACGGTTCCTTTGGCTGGCGAGCTGACCAGCGGCTCGCAGCCGTTGTACGTGCGCGTAAAAATCGTTCCGATTCCCGGCCTGCCCACGCCGCCGGACAACGCTTTCAACTTCCAGTTGCTGTACGACGATGGCGGCGTTTATGCCGGCAATGCCTGGACCGTCGTGCTGGCGCGGGAAGGCGCGACGGATTTTTATTCCGGCTTCTTGCCCAACGCCACACACACGCGCGGCAGCGGCACCCAGTACGACCTTGCCAAGGTCGATAAATTGATGATCGTCCCGGCCTTGGCGAACCTGCCAGTCAGCAGCTACGGGCTGAGGATCGAATCGTTGCAATTTGGCAGGGACGTTTACGCGCCTGCGTCGCCCGATGCGCTGGACGTTGACGCGGCCATCACGCCAGCGGCCACATCGGCGTCGATCACATTCACCAACAAAGGCGCGGCCAGCGGCAACGTCCGCTGGGTGGTGCTTGCGGCATCGGCGGCGGCGTCGTCCTACGTCGATGCCATCGACGGCAACAGCGCCGCCGTGACAACCCCCATGGCCGCCGGAGCCGGGCGCAAGGCCACGGCGGCGGCGGCGCCGCTTGCCGCCAATACCCAGTACACGCTTTACCTCTACACCAAAACCAGCGGCGGGGTTTATGCGCCGGTAAAAGCGTATCCGTTCAAGACCACCATACTGGCCGCGCCAGTCGCGTCCACGGCGGTCCCGGCCACGGGCACAGGCGCATTGGCACTGCTTGCCGCCGCGCTGGCGTTGATGGCGCTGCTGATGCGCCGCCGCGTGATGGCGAAGGCGAAATGATCGCGCCAGCCCCCGCGCAGGCGAGAGGCGGCAAGTTTGCAAGTTTTCAATACCAGTAATCTCCATGAGGAATCGCAACATGAAAAAATCGGGATGGACCGCGGCTGCCCTGGCAGCAGCGCTTTTGACTGGCAGCGGTTTGGCGCACGCGCAGTCGGCGGCCATAAATTTCAGCATCATTGCCGACGCACCCACCAGCGGCACGCTTGCCAACGGCGTCGCCTGGAACGTAACCGGCGCCGGCCATTGGGAAAGCATCACCACGGCCGGCACGGCGATTACATACACGCACTACACGCTCAATGACAATTTGCAGACTTGGACGTTTTCGGTGCCGGTCAATTTGAGTTTCACCGTTCGCGGTTTGAACTGTTTGGACGAAGGCATCAAATTCGGCGGCGGCGCGCCAGCGGTGGCAGTGTCCATCAGCGCCGTGCATAACTGGGATGCCACGGCCCAGACAGTGGTTCATACAGGCGCGGCCAATGACGGCGACGCACCGGAACAATCGTCCTTCACCATGTCCAACACGCAAAGCCTAACCCTGACCGGGACCGGCGTCAGCGCCTGCCGCCGTGGCTTGATGGCGATGACGGTAACGCCGGTTGCCGCAACGGCCAATACCGCCGTGCCGGTAAACAACCCGTGGGCGCTGTTGGCGCTGGCCGTTGGCATGACCAGCTTGAGCGCCATGCTGCTGCGCCGGCGCAGGGCGCGCTGATTTTTCTTTTCCCTACCCAGAAACCTTGCCGAAGAACAGGTTGTTTAGAGCGGTTTTGATTTGAGTGCTGACAATTGCGGGCGCAATTCATGAGTGTGCCGCCGCTGCCCCCATCCCAGCCTTCCCCCAAAGGGGGAATGGGCCAAGTTCCCTCCCCCTTTGGGGGAGGGTTAGGGGGGGGGCAAGCAGCGCAAAAATGTTCATGGCCGAATCGAAAATGCTCTATAACGATCCCGATATGAATCTCTTCATTCCAGCGCAGCTACCGCCTGCGTTGGAATGACGAAGGAAAAGCTGTGCCGCGCGCGCGCCGCGGCTTTTCCGTCCGTCAAATGGTCAATCACCACGGGCGGGCGGTTCGGGAACTGCGCCACCAATTCAAGCTTGCCACCCATCGCCTCGACGTAGCGCCGCAGCGTTGAAAGCAGCATATCGCTGCGCTGCTCAAGCCGGGAGACGGTGTCTTGCCCAACACCCAGGGTTTGCGCCAGATCAGCTTGAGTTTTTTCGACCGCCAGCCGCAAGTCTTTCAGTGCGGCCATCACGTCATCGAGTTTTCTTGCCATGCTTGCGCTCCTTGTCATGTGCTGCCTTGAGCGATATTCGTGCCCATTACCGCGCACCGGCAGTCAGCGCGCGGCATGAAGCGTCATGCGCCAGCGTCTGACGCCGCTGGCTGCGGCGGTGTGATGGCCGGGGCAGTGGGCGCAGTGGGCGCGGGCGGCTGCGCGGCTGGTTCGGCGCTTGATGCTGGCAGCTCGCGCGGGGGCGGGACGGTGGTTTCGGGCGCGCTGGCTGCTGGCTGGGGCGCTGGCGCTGGCGATGGCACCAGCACGATTACTGGCTGGGGCGGCGGCGCTGGCGCTGGCGGCGGGGGGGGCGCGGGCGCATCGGGCGGCGGCTCTACCGCGCGTTCCAGGTGTTCTTCCACCAGCGCGAAGAAGCGCTCGTACAGGGCGCGGTCAACCACGGTTTCGCTGGCCACTTTGACCAGCGCGTCCAGGCTGCCTTCGACCGGCAGCGACAGCGAGCCGATGCCGCCTACGCCCACCGTGGCCGAGTTTTTGACCTTGCGCATTACGTACTGCTCTTTCAGGCCGCTGACAAAGGCCATGCTGGCCGTGTCGTTGCCTGCTTCGGGCGCGCAGACTACCTTGAACTCCAGTTGTACGTGGTGCTCGGCGTCCGGCTGGAAAAATTTGCGCGCCGTTACCTGTACGGCCGTGGTGCTGGTCATGGCGTAGCCATGACTGAGCAGCGCGCGCCGCGCCGCCTCGCAAGTGCGCGCGGGACGGGCGGCGTAGTGGCGCGCAAAGGCGCTGGCGCCAAACGATTCGGGCTGATAGTCGAGCAGCGGGGTTGGCTGCGATGGCCGCAGCTCGGTGCAGGCCGCCAGCGCCAAGACCGCCGCCGCGATCAGGCCGTGGCGCAAATAAGCATGAAGTGACATCCGGGCAAACCGATTTTTGGCAAAGCCGTGATGCTACCGCTCTTGCAGAGGCCAGCGCGGTTTGACATCAAAGGCGTAGTCGCGCCGCGCCGTATCCACGCCCGCTTGCAGGCGCATGGCGGCGACGGCGGCGATCATGGCGCCGTTGTCGGTGCACAGGTGTGGTTCGGGGTAGTACACGCGCACGCCACGCTTGGCGCAGGCGGCGTCAAGCTGCTCGCGCAGCAGGCCGTTGGCGCTTACGCCGCCAGCTACCACCAGACGTTTGTGGCCCGTCGCAGCCAGCGCCTTGAGCGATTTTTTTACCAGTACTTCGACGATGGCCGCCTGCGTGCTGGCGGCCAAATTGGCGCGCGCTTGCTCGCATACGCTGGGGCCGAGTTTGCGCACTTGCGTGAGTACGGCGGTCTTTAGTCCGGCAAATGAAAAGTCCAGATCGCCGCTATGCAGCAGCGGGCGCGGCAGCGGGTACGCGGCGGCATCGCCAAATGCGGCCAGCCGCGCCAGCTCAGGCCCGCCGGGGTAGCCCAGGCCCAGCAGCTTGGCGGATTTGTCAAACGCTTCGCCCGCCGCGTCGTCGATGGTCTCGCCCAGCAGGCTGTAGCGGCCTACGCCGTTGACTTGCATCAATTGTGTGTGGCCGCCGCTGGCCAGCAGCGCGACGAATGGAAACTCGGGCGGGTCGCGGCCCAAAAAGGGCGAGAGCAGATGCCCTTCGAGGTGATGCACGCCCAGCACCGGTTTGTCCAGCGCCGCGCCCAGCGCGCACGCCATGCCAGCGCCCGCCAGCAGCGCGCCAGCCAGTCCGGGGCCGCGCGTGTACGCTATTGCATCGATAGCTGTCAGCGCTTGCCCAGCTTGCGCTAGCGCCTGTTTTGTTAATGGAATCAGGCGGCGGATGTGGTCCCTGCTGGCAAGCTCCGGCACCACGCCGCCATAGTCGGCATGCATGGCGGCCTGGGTGTGCAGCGCGTGCGCCAGCAGTTGCGGCGCGCCGCTGCCTGCGCGCACCAGCGCGACGCCGGTTTCGTCGCACGACGATTCAATGCCCAACACTAGCAGCCCTGACATGGAGCGAAATTATCCCGTGCCTCATCAGGTTGCCGCCGGCGCGGCTAGAATGCCCACTTTTCATAACCCTCAGAGGGAACCCATGAGTGATATCGAAGCACGTGTCAAGAAAATCATTGCCGAGCAGCTCGGCGTGGAAGAGTCTCAGGTCACCAACGAAAAAGCCTTTGTGGCCGATCTTGGGGCCGACTCGCTGGACGTGGTCGAACTGGTGATGGCGCTGGAGGACGAATTCGGCATCGAAATCCCGGACGAGGACGCCGAGAAGATCACCACGGTGCAGGGCGCAATCGATTACGCCGTCAGCAAGAAGGGTTGACGCGCGATGACCCGGCGCCGCGTAGTCGTCACAGGCTTGGGTTGCGTCAGTCCCGTGGGCAACACGGTGGCCGAAAGCTGGGCCAGCGTGTTGGCGGGGCGCTCCGGCATCGGTCCGGTGACGCGCTTTGATGCCAGCCAGTTCGCCGCCCGCATTGCGGGCGAGGTGCGCGGGCTGGACATTTCGCCGTTTGTGTCGGCGAAAGAGGCGCGCACCATGGACACCTTCATCCACTACGGCATCGTGGCCGCCGCCGAGGCGCTGCGCGATGCGGGCGTTGCCACCGGCGGCGCGCTGGACGAGGCCGCCGCGGCGCGCATCGGCTGCGTGATTGGCTCTGGCATCGGCGGCCTGCCGATGATCGAGGAAACCCACGGTGATTGGATGGAGCGCGGCGCGCGCCGCATCTCGCCGTTTTTCGTGCCGGCCTCGCTGGTCAACATGGTGGCCGGGCACGTGTCGATGAAGTTCGGCCTGACCGGCCCCAATCTGGCGCTGGCCACCGCCTGCACCACCGGGCTGCACTGCATTGGCGAGGCGGCGCGCATCATTGCGTATGGCGATGCCGACGTGATGGTCGCCGGCGGCGCCGAGGCCACGGTATGCCCGCTGGGCATTGGCGGCTTTGCGTCGATGCGGGCGCTGTCCACGCGCAACGACGATCCGGCAACCGCATCGCGCCCCTGGGACAAGGATCGCGACGGCTTTGTGCTGGGCGAGGGCGCGGGCATCGTCGTGCTGGAAGAGTACGAACATGCCCGGCAGCGCGGCGCGCGCATCTATGCCGAGGTGGCCGGTTTTGGCATGAGCGCCGACGCCGGCCACATGACCGCGCCCAACATGGACGGCCCGCGCCGCGCCATGCTGACGGCGCTGCGCGATGCCGGAGTAAACGCCGATCAGGTGGATTACGTCAACGCGCACGGCACCTCAACCCCGCTGGGCGACGTCAACGAAACCAACGCCATCAAGGCCGCGCTGGGCGGGCACGCCAAGTCGGTTGTGATCAGCTCCACCAAGTCGATGACCGGCCACCTGCTGGGCGCCGCCGGTGGCGTGGAAAGCGTGTTCACCATCCTGGCCGTACACGAGCAAAAAGCGCCGCCTACCATCAACATCTTCAATCAGGATCCGGAGTGCGATCTGGATTTTTGCGCCAATCAGGCGCGCGACATGAAGATCGACGTGGCGCTGAAGAACAACTACGGCTTTGGCGGCACCAACGGCTCGCTGGTGTTCAAGCGCGTCTAACGCGCGCCTGGCGGTTTTTGCAAGCTCGTGCGCGCTGGCGCTCCCGCCGTAACCTATCCGGCCGGACGCTCGGCCCGGCTGGCTGGCGCGCTGGCGGCCTTGTGGCTGACCGGCGCGGCAGCGGTTTTTTGGGCAATATTTTCGGGTCCAGCGCTTGTTGATCAAGCGCTGGCAGCTATCGTTTTGCTGGTATTCGTGGCGCTATCAGGCTGGGGCTGCCTGGCATTCTGGCGCGCCCAGACGGCGCGCTTGCTGACCTGGGACGGCGAGCGCTGGCTGGTGCAGCCCGCAGTCGGTGCGCAGCTTGCGGACGGCGCGCGCCCGCTAATCAAGCTGGACTTGCAGCGCTTCATGCTGCTTGGTTTGCCGCGCGCTGATTCCAGGCGGCTGCTCTGGCTTTGGGCCGAGGCCGCGCACGACCCAGCGCGCTGGCATTTGCTGCGCTGTGCGCTATATTCTTTTGCCAGTCCGGCGGCCAGTGACGCCGCCGATGCGGGCGCGCCAGGCGCCTGAGTTTTCTCAGTTTTTTTGCCTTTCGTGTCTGATTCCACCACCGCCCCTGCGTCAACCGGCAGCGATCAGTTGCTGGTGGAGCGCGCCGTCGCCGGAGATCAGCGGGCATACGAGCTGCTGGTGATGAAATACCAGCGCCGCATCGAGCGGCTGATTCGCCGCCTGGTGCGCGATGCCGATCTGGTGGAGGACTTGGCGCAGGAAACCTTCATCCGCGCTTGGCGCGCGCTGCATCAGTTTCGCGGCGAAGCCCAGTTTTACACCTGGCTGTACCGCATCGCCGTCAACACGGCGAAAAAATCGCTGCGCGAACTGAGGCGCGACCCCATCGTCACCGAGGCGGCGCTGCAATCGGCCAGCGACGACGATGAAACTTCCTGGCGCCAAAACGAACTAACTTCAGACTCCACCCCCGAGACCGAGTTGGCGGCGCGCGAAATTGCCGCCGCCGTCAACGCGGCGATGCAGGCGTTGCCAGACGATTTGCGCCAGGCCGTTACCTTGCGCGAGATCGAGGGATTGAGTTATGAAGAGATCGCGGAAATCATGAATTGCCCCATCGGCACCGTGCGCTCGCGCATTTTCCGGGCGCGCGAAGCCATTTCAGCCAGGGTGCGGCCGTTGCTCAGTCATCAGAGCGGCAAACGCTGGTAGCGCGGGTGGGACAAGCTTGAAAAGCAGGGTGATTTTTTATGAACACGCAAATTGATGGCGGCATGGACAGGGAAACGATCTCCGCCCTGATGGACGGGCAGTTGGGCGGCTTTGACCTGGCGCGCGCGCTGCGCGGCATGGACGCCGATGAAGCGCGCCAATGCTGGCTGCTGTATCACACCATTGGCGACGTGCTGCGCACGCCCGAGCTGGCCCAGTGCGGGCGCGACGGCGGTGCGTTCGTCAGCCGCCTGAGCCAGCGCCTGAGCGCCGAAGCCGCCAGCCCGGCGCAAGCCGAAGCCGTTGTGCCAACACCCGGCGCGGCGCGGGACTTGTCCCGGCCAGCGGCCAACGATGGCGTGTTCCGCTGGAAGATGGTGGCCGGTTTGAGCACGTTTGCCGCCGTGGCGGCCATCGGCTGGGGGGCCTGGGGAATGCTTGGCAGCTTTGGCCCGCAAGGCGGCGCGCCCAAATCTGCCCAACTGGCGGCGCTGCCGGTGGCGGGCAGCGCCCCGCAAGCCGTTGCGCTGGCGTCCGCCGCGCCCCCGCCGGCGCCCGCCGCGTCGGCCGTGCCTGCCATATCCATCGCGGCGGTGCCGGCTGTTGGCCCGGATGCCGCGCCCGTCATGCTGCGCGATCCCCGGCTGGACGAGCTGCTGGCGGCGCATCGCGCGGCAGCCGGCGCATCGGCGCTTGGCAACCAGGCGGGCTTTTTGCGCAACGCCACCTTTGAAGGGGCGGGACGTTGATGCCAGCGCACGGATTGCGCGGTTTGCGGACCGCGGCGCTGGCGTGCTGGGCGGCCGGCGCTTTCAGCCTGGCCTGGGCGCAGGCAGCGGCGCCGGACAGCGGCGCGGCGGCGGTCGATGCCGGCAAACGCGACGCGACGCAATGGCTGCAGCGCCTGCAACAAACGGCGCGCGTTTCGTCCTACGTGGGCACCTTTGTGGTCTCTTCCAACTCGGGCGCCATGTCGAGCGCGCGTATCTGGCACGTGCGCGAAGGCGGCGTGCCAATGGAGCGGGTGGACACGCTGTCGGGCGCGCCGCGCTCGACGTTCAGGCGCAACGGCATGGTGACCGTATTCCTGCCGCAAGCGCGCATCGTGCGCACCGAGCGGCACGAAACCAGCGCGGCGCTGCCCAGCCTGTTTGCCGCCGGCGCGCGGTCATCGACGGCCGATTTTTACGCCGTGCGCCAGATTGGCGCTGGCCGTGTGGCGGGTTTTGAGGCCGACATCGTGCAGCTCGATGCGCGCGATGCGCTGCGCTTTGGCTACCGCATCTGGAGCGAAAAGCGCACCGGGCTGGTGATTCAGACGCAAACGCTAGACCAGGGCGGGCGGGTACTGGAGCAAGCGGCGTTTTCCGAGCTTCAGCTGGGCGCGCCGGTGCGCGCGTCCGCGCTCAGGCGCAGCATGGGCAATACCCTGGGCTACCGGGTTGAAAAGTCCGGCAACGTGCGCACCACGGCCGAGGCCGAGGGGTGGGAGCTGAAGTCGCCGGTGCCCGGATTCAGCCCGCAGGGCTGTTACCGCCGCGCCGGGGTGCTGGCCATGTATTCGGCACCGCTGGTGCAATGGGTTTTTTCCGACGGCCTGGCGGCGGTATCGCTGTTCATGGAGCCGTTTGACGCCGAACGCCACGCGGGCGAGGGAACTGTTGCCATGGGCGCTACTCATACGCTGGCGCATCGCATCACCAGCGCCGACGGCGACTGGTGGGTGACGGCCGTAGGCGAAGTGCCGCCGCAAACGCTGCACGCCTTCGTCGAAAACCTTCAGCGGCGCAAGTAATCAACCGGCACACCCATGCATCGCCGCCGCGCCTTGCCGCGGCGGCGGCGCTGAATTGCAAACCAAAGTGAGACTGTGAAGATGATGCTTGGATTCGAAAAATGGAAGCTGACGGCGCTGCCACTGCTGGCCGCCGTGTCATTGGTTCAACCGGCCGGGGCGCAGCCTGCGGCCCAGACCGCGCAGGCGCCAGCGGTGGCGGCGCGCGTAATGCCTGATTTCACCGATCTGGTGGAACAAACTGGCCCGGCGGTGGTGAACATCCGCACCGCCGAGCGCGTGCGCGCTGGCGCCGAGATGGGCGACGATATGGACGAGGAGATGCAGGAGTTTTTCCGCCGTTTCTTTGGCGCGCCAAGGCCGGGCGCGCCGCGCCAGGGGCCGCGCCAAAACCGCCCGCGGCAAATGCCTGAGCAAGAAGTGCCGCGCGGCGTCGGCTCCGGCTTCATCGTCTCGGCGGACGGCTATGTGATGACCAATGCCCATGTGGTCGATGGTGCGGACGAGGTGATCGTCACCCTGACCGACAAGCGCGAGTTCAAGGCCCGCATCATCGGAGCCGACCGGCGCACCGACGTGGCCGTGGTGAAAATTGACGCCACGGGCTTGCCAGCGGTGCGCATCGGCGACGTCAGCCGCCTGCGCGTGGGCGAATGGGTGCTGGCCATCGGCTCGCCGTTCGGGCTGGAAAACACCGTCACGGCCGGCATCGTCAGCGCCAAGCAGCGCGACACGGGCGACTATTTGCCGCTCATCCAGACCGACGTGGCGGTAAACCCGGGCAATTCCGGCGGGCCGCTGATCAACATGCGCGGCGAGGTGGTGGGCATCAACAGCCAGATTTATTCGCGCTCTGGCGGGTACATGGGCATTTCATTTGCCATCCCGATCGACGAGGCCATGCGCGTGAGCGATCAGCTGCGCGCCAGCGGCCGGGTAACGCGCGGGCGCATCGGGGTGCAGATCGCCGAGGTCACGCGCGAAGTGGCCGAGTCGATCGGCCTGGGCAAACCGCAAGGCGCGCTGGTGCGCAATGTCGAATCCGGCTCGCCCGCCGAGAAAGCGGGCGTGGAAGCTGGCGACATCATCACGCGCTTTGACGGCCATGCCATCGGCAAGATGTCCGATCTGCCGCGCATGGTGGGCAGCACCAAACCAGGCGCCAGCAGCACGCTGACGGTTTTCCGGCGCGGCCAGTACCGCGAGCTGAACATCACAATCGCCGAGATGGAGCCTGAGCAGGCCGGACGGCGCGCCGCCAGCCGGGCCAGCGAACCAAAGTCCGCCGCCACTGCCATTCAGGAGCTGGGACTGACCGTAAGCGAGCTGACGTCAGCGCAGAAAAAGGAGCTGAAGGTCAAGCACGGCGTGCGCGTGGACGCCGCCGACGCCGCGGCGGCGCGCGCGGGCCTGAAAGAAGGCGACATCATCCTGTCGGCAGGCAACACCGAGATCCATAGCGTGCGCGAGTTGGAGGCCGTCGTCGCCAAGGCCGACTCTGGCAAGCCGGTGAACATGCTGGTGCAGCGCGGTGATTTGGTGCAGTTTGTACTAGTCAAACCTGGCCGCTAAAGCGCCAAGCGCCTGAAAAGCCCCAGACCAGTCACGGGTTTGGGGCTTTTTTGCGACGGCCTGCAAGGTTTGGTTTGACCGCCTGCCGGCTGCCATGAAGCGCCATCCAAATACGAATTTGGATAGAATCACGCCAGCGAACACCCATGATGATGGAATAAGCCGGCGATCACAATTCACAATGTGAAATGTCAACATGCCATCCACTGGTAGTCCACAGCAAGCGCACAATTTTCTTTTCAAGGTTGTATCCCACCTGTTGATAATCTGTACATAACTTTCCGTTGTCGCGTCACAACAGACAGGAATTTTGCCGGATGGGGTTTAGTTGGCGGCTGTTTTTGCCTACAATGAAGCTCCAACTATCGCAGTTGCCATGGATTGTTGGTTGAGGGCGCGTCACCAGATCGACGCGCCCTTTTTTCATGTGCGCTTCCCGGTAAAACAAACACTTGCCCGCATTCGTTGATGGATCACATCAGAAATTTTTCAATCATCGCGCACATCGATCACGGCAAATCGACGCTGGCTGACCGGCTCATCCAACGCTGCGGCGGCTTGGCCGAGCGCGAGATGCAGGCGCAGGTGCTGGACTCGATGGAGATCGAAAAAGAGCGGGGGATAACCATCAAGGCCCAAACCGCCGCCTTGCAGTACACGGCGCGCGACGGGCAGGTTTACAACCTGAATTTGATCGACACGCCGGGCCACGTGGACTTCAGCTACGAGGTCTCGCGCTCGCTGTCGGCGTGCGAAGGGGCGCTGCTGGTGGTCGATGCGTCGCAAGGCGTGGAGGCGCAGACGGTGGCCAACTGTTATACCGCGCTGGAACTGGGCGTGGAGGTGCTGCCGGTACTCAACAAGATGGATTTGCCGCAGGCCGACCCGGAAACCGCCAAGGCCGAGATCGAGGACGTGATCGGCCTGGATGCCAGCCAGGCGCTGGCCATTTCCGCCAAAACCGGCCTTGGGATAGACGACGTGCTGGAGCAGATCGTCGCCAAGGTGCCGCCGCCGCGCGGCCAGGCCAACGCGCCGCTGCGGGCGATGATTATCGATAGCTGGTTTGACAGCTACGTCGGTGTGGTGATGCTGGTGCGCGTGGTCGATGGCCGGCTGCAAAAGGGCGAACGCATCCGGCTGATGGCCACCGGCGCGGTGTACGAGGCGGGCAATCTGGGCGTGTTCACGCCCGCCAATCAGCCGCGCGAGGCGCTGCAAGCGGGCGAGGTCGGCTACATCATTGCCGGCATCAAGGAGCTGAAAGCGGCCAAGGTTGGCGATACCGTCACGCTGGATAGAAAGCTGTCCAACAATCTGGGGCCGGCGGATGTGCCGCTGCCGGGCTTCAAGGAAATTCAGCCGCAGGTGTTTGCCGGGCTGTACCCGACCGAGGCCAATCAGTACGACGCGCTGCGCGACAGTCTGGAAAAGCTGCAACTCAACGACGCTTCGCTGCGTTTCGAACCGGAAGTCAGTCAGGCGCTGGGTTTTGGCTTTCGCTGCGGTTTTCTGGGCCTGCTGCACATGGAAATCGTGCAAGAGAGGCTGGAGCGCGAGTTCGACCAGGACCTGATCACCACCGCGCCAAGCGTGGTGTATCAGGTGGAAAAGGCCGACGGCGAAGTCATTTTGGTGGAAAACCCGTCAAAAATGCCCGATCAGGGCCGCATCAACGAGATTCGCGAGCCAATCGTCACCGTGCACCTGTACATGCCGCAAGATTGCGTTGGCCCGGTGATGACGCTGTGTAACCAAAAGCGCGGCGTACAACTGAACATGGCCTACCACGGCCGCCAGGTCATGTTGACCTACGACTTGCCGCTGGGCGAGATCGTGCTGGATTTTTTTGACAAGCTCAAGTCGGTCTCGCGCGGCTATGCGTCGATGGACTACGAGTTCAAGGAATACCGGCCATCGGACGTGGTCAAGGTGGATATCCTGCTTAACGGCGAAAAGGTCGATGCGCTGTCGGTCATCGTGCACCGCAGCCAGGCGCAGTACCGCGGGCGCGCGGTGGCGGCCAAGATGCGCGAGATCATCAGCCGCCAGCAGTTTGACGTGGCGATCCAGGCGGCCATCGGCGCCAACATCATCGCGCGCGAGAACATCAAGGCGCTGCGCAAGAATGTGCTGGCAAAATGCTACGGTGGCGACATCACCCGCAAACGCAAATTACTGGAAAAGCAGAAAGCAGGCAAGAAGAGAATGAAGCAAATCGGTTCGGTCGAAGTGCCGCAGGAGGCGTTTTTGGCCATCCTGCAAGTGGAGGAATGATGCCGCTGCTGACAGCGATCATTCTGGCGGGCTTTGTGGCTTACTGCGTGGCCTGGGGCTTTGGCATTGGCGATTTTCAGGGCAACATCGAGCTGCTGCTGCTGACCGCGACGGTGGTAACGGCGCTGTACTGGCTGGCCGAGCGCCTGTTTTTCCTGCCGCGCCGCCGGGCTGCGGCAAAGGCGTTGCAAACGCAAGACGAACAGCGCCGCGCGCAACTGGCCAGCCAAGGTATCACCCAGGTCGATGGCGATGTGACCGAGGCGCTGCAAAAGCTGCTGGCGCAGCCTTGGTGGCTGGACTGGACGGCGGGCCTGTTTCCGGTCATCCTGATTGTTTTTGCGCTGCGCTCGTTTGTGTTCGAGCCGTTCAGGATTCCGTCCGGCTCAATGATCCCCACGCTGCTGATTGGCGATTTTGTTTTGGTCAACAAGTTCACCTACGGACTGAAACTGCCGGTACTTGGCACGCGCATCACCCAGGGCCAGCCATTGCAACGCGGGGATGTGGTGGTGTTTCACTATCCGATCGATCAGCGCATCAACTACATCAAACGTGTCATTGGGTTGCCGGGCGACGAGGTCGTTTACCTTGACAGGCAGCTTGCCGTCAACGGCCAGGCAATGCCCAAAACGGCTGTATCCGAGTTCCTGGATGAGTCCACGATGCTGCACGTCAAACTGTTCGATGAAGATTTGGGTGTGAAAAAACACCAGATCATCATCGACGACCGGCAGCCGCTCATGCGCCTGAACAATGTCAAGGATTTCAGATACAAGGAAAATTGCCGCTACAGTATCGAGGGCATCGCCTGCAAGGTGCCAGAAGGGCATTACCTGATGATGGGCGACAATCGCGATAATTCAGAGGATTCGCGCTACTGGGGCTTCGTGCCGGATGCCAACATTGTCGGCAAGGCGTTTTTCATCTGGATGAACACCGGCTTGAAGTTCAAGCATCTAGGCTCTTTCAACTGAACCCGTAATTTGACGCAGGAGGTCAAATGGATATCAAGACTGGCAAAACTCAACGCGGCATAACGCTCATTGGACTGCTGTTCGTTGGCTTGATCGTGGCGTTTTTGGTCGTTATTGGCATGAAGGTGGTGCCTACGGTGTCGGAATACCTTGCGATTGCGAAGGGCGTCAAAAAGGCGGCCAATGAAGGCACTACAGTGCAGGAAGTGCGCGCCTCGTTCGAGCGCACAGTAGCGATTGACTACATCTATACCCTTTCAGGCAAAGACTTAGAAATCACCAAGCAGGGGGACAAGATCGTGGTCAAGTTTGCCTACGACAAGGAAATCGAACTGCTGGACCCGGTGTATCTGACGATCAAGTACCGCGGCTCTTCTTCTTCTGGCAGCTATAAATAACCGAGTTTGGTGGGTACAGCAGGCCAGCTTGATACGTTGCAGTTGCGGCTGCACCATCGGTTTGCTGATGTCAGCCTGCTTGAGCAGGCGCTCACGCACCGCAGCTATTCGGCCGACCACAACGAGCGGCTGGAATTTCTGGGCGACTCGGTGCTGGGTTTGGTCGTGGCCCACATGCTCTACGAGGCGCTGGGCGATTTGCCCGAAGGCGATCTCTCCCGCGTGCGCGCGCAACTGGTGCGCCAGGACAGCCTGCACAAACTGGCGCTCGATCTGGGCCTGCCGGGCCTGCTGCGGCTGGGCGAAGGCGAAATGCGCTCCGGCGGGCCGCGCAGGCCGTCGATTCTGGCCGACGCGCTGGAGGCCGTCATCGGCGCGGTGTATCTGGACGGCGGCTTTGACGCCGCCAACGCGCTGGTGCGCCGGCTGTTTGAGCGCATCAAGATCACGCCCGCCCTGTTGGCCACCGCCCGGGACGCCAAAACCGCCCTGCAGGAATGGCTGCAAGGGCGCGGCATGCCACTGCCGCACTACGAAGTGGTGCAAGTGCTGGGCGCGGCGCACCTCCAGACGTTCGAGGTGGCCTGCACCGTCGCGCAGCTCAAGCGCCGCGAGTTGGGGCAGGGCGCCTCGCGCCGTGCGGCGGAACAAGCGGCAGCGGCGGCCATGCTGAACGCCGTACAGTCCAAGACATGAATACTCCTGAAGATAAAATCCAACGCTGCGGCCTGATCGCCATCGTGGGCCGGCCCAATGTCGGCAAATCCACGCTGCTCAACGCGCTGGTGGGGCAAAAAATCAGCATCACCTCGCGCAAGGCGCAGACCACGCGGCACCGCATCACGGGCATTCGCACGCTGCCCGATGGCGCGGGCGGCGGGGTGCAGTTCGTGTTCGTCGATACGCCGGGCTTTCAAACGCGGCACGGCGCGGCCCTGAACAAGCTGCTCAACAAAACCGTGCGCGGCGCCATCGAGGGCGTGGACCTGGTGCTGTTCGTGGTCGAAGCAGGCGCGTTCACACCCGCCGACGCGCAGGCGCTCGCGCTGCTGCGCGAGGATGCGCCGGTCATTCTGGTGGCCAACAAGCTCGACACCGTGCACCGCCGCGCCGACATCGCCCCGTGGCTGCAACAGATGCACGAGCGCCATCCGTTCGCCGAATACGTGCCCATGTCGGCCAAGAACCCCAAGGACATCAGCCGCCTGCTCGAAATCTGCACACCCTACCTTCCCGAGCAGCCCTGGCACTACGGCGAGGACGAGCTGACCGATCGCAACGAGCGTTTCCTGGCCGGCGAGATCGTGCGCGAAAAGCTTTTCCGGCTCACGGGCGACGAATTGCCCTACGCCTGCACCGTCACCATCGAGCAGTTCAGCGAAGAAAAAAGCAAGGCGCATGGCCGCATGGTGCGCATCGCCGCCACCATCGTGGTCGAGCGCGACAGCCACAAGGCGATGGTCATCGGCGAGCGCGGCGAGCGCCTCAAGCGCATCGGCACCGAGGCGCGGCAGGAGTTGGAAAACCTGATGCAAGCCAAGGTGCACCTGGACCTGTGGGTCAAGGTGCGCTCCGGCTGGGCCGACGACGAGGCGCACCTGCGCAGCTATGGCTATGAATAAGGTTGAGCGTTGTGCGTTGAGCGTTTGGCGTGAAATGCCCCCCACTCAACGCTCAACGCCAAACGCTCAACGCCAACCATGAACCGCGTCGCCCACGAACCCGGCTACGTGCTGCACCACTACGACTGGAGCGAAACCAGCCTGATCGTGGAAGCCTTCACGCGCGGCCACGGGCGCGTGGCGCTGGTGGCCAAGGGCGCCAAGCGGCCGTCGTCGGGTTTTCGCGCTGTGCTGTTGCCGCTGCAACCGCTGTCGTTGTCGTGGGGCGGGGCGGCGGAAATCCGCACGCTCAAAAGCGCCGAATGGGGCGGCGGCCAAGTCATGCCGCTGGGCGATGCGCTGCTTTCAGGCTACTACGCCAACGAACTGCTGCTGCGCCTGCTGGCGCGCGAAGACGCGCACCCGCGCCTGTTCGACGCCTACGCCGCGCTGGTGCACGTGCTGGCCACGGACAACAACGAAACCCTGCGCGCCGCCGCGCTGCGCGCCTTCGAGTTGCTCTTGTTGCGCGAAAGCGGCCATCTGCCCGCGCTCGACGCCGAAACGCTCACCCTCGCCCCGCTGCACGCCAACGCGCCCTACCAGCTCACCGCCGAAGGCGGCCTGCACGCCGCATCCACACCCGGCGGCGAACTTCCCGGCACGGTCTGGCTTGACTTGGCCGACGCGCTGCGCGAGCCGGCCCCCTTTACCGCCGCCCTGGCCACCTGCGCCAGCCTGCCCGCCGAGCAGCGCACGCTGCTGCGTCAGCAATTGCAGCGGCTGCTGCACTACCATGCCGGCGTGCGCACGCTGCGCACGCGCCAGTTGCTGATGGATCTGCAATCGCTCCAACCATGACTGTTACTACTCAACTTTCCGTCAACATCAACAAGGTGGCCCTGGTGCGCAACACGCGGCACCTGGGCATCCCCAGCGTCACGCGCGCCGCCGGGCTGTGCCTGGCCGCCGGCGCGCACGGCATCACCGTGCATCCCCGGCCCGACGAGCGCCACATCCGCGCGCACGACGTGCACGACCTGGCCGCGCTGCTCAAAAGCTGCTGGCCGGAGCGCGAATACAACATCGAAGGCAACCCCACGCACAACCTCATGGCCTTCATCCGCGACGTGCGGCCCCACCAATGCACCTTCGTGCCCGACAGCCTGGAGCAGTTCACCAGCGACCACGGCTGGGACCTGGCCGATCCCGCCGTGCGCGAGCGCGTGCGCCCGCTGGTGGCCCAGGCCCGCGCGCTCGGCGTGCGCGTGAGCCTGTTCATGGACCCCGAACCCGCGCTGATGCCCCTGGCCCGCGAGCTTGGCGCCGACCGCGTCGAGCTGTACACCGAACCCTACGCCGCGGCCTGGGCCACGGGCGATGAAGCCGCGCGCACCCAGGCGCTGCAACGCTACGCCTTTGCTGCCCGCGCCGCGCTAGCTGCGGGCCTGGGCGTCAACGCCGGGCACGATCTGAACCGCGACAACCTCGCGCCCTTTCTGCGCGCCGTCCCCGGCGTGGCCGAAGTCAGCATCGGCCATGCGCTGATCGCCGATGCGCTGGAAATGGGCTATGCGGATACCGTGGCGGCTTATCTCGCTTGCATTGCAAACGCCGAGCGAACATGATCCACGGCATCGGCACCGACATCTGCGACATCCGCCGCATCCGCGCCAGCGTGCAGCGCCACGGCGAACGTTTCGCCGAAAAAATCTTGGCTGATGCCGAACTGGCCACATGGAAGCGCCGCAGCGCCCGCTGGCCCGAACGCGGCCTGCGCTACCTGGCCACGCGCTTTTCCGCCAAGGAAGCCTTCAGCAAAGCCATCGGCCTTGGCATGCGCCTGCCCATGCACTGGCGCCTGTGCGAAATCGCCAACCACCCCAGCGGCCAACCCTGCATCGTCCTGCACGGCGGCCTCAAAGACTGGTTCCAGGCGCGTCACCTGCAAGCCCACATCAGCGTCACCGACGAAGCCGACTACGCCGCCAGCTTTTGCGTGGTCGAAGTGCAAAAACAATAGCTGCTAGCGCGTGCTTGGCATGCATTTGCGACTCTTTTGTATCGCAAAAGCATGCCTTACTAGGGCGTTGCGCTATCAATCAAGTAATTCGCTATCCGCCAACGGATAGGGCTTATTTGTGTTTACAAACCTGCGGCAACTTGACACAATGCGCGGTCAAGCCACAAGCCGGCCAAAGCCAAAAGACCTCGCAGTGAGGCCAAACCGCCTTCCCGCCACGCTTGCCATCCAAAGAGGATTGCCCATGAAACCACGCTTCCTGCTGCACGCCCTTGGTGGCGCGTTGCTTGCCCTGGCTTTTGCCCCGCCGGCGCTGGCGCAAAGCTACCCCGCCACCCCGGCCATGCTGCAAAGCATGGTGGACCCCGTGGGCACCGTTTGGGCCAATTCCGTCGCGCCCCTGAACAGCAACGCTGTCAGCCCGGGCAAAAGCCCCAACGTCACGGGCAACAGCGTCGCGCTCACCGGCAACGCCACGCCGGGCGACGTGGCTTATGTTTTTGGCGCGATCAATTGGAACGACGGCGCGGCGGTCAGCGGCAACACGGTTTCCGTCAGCGGCGCCGCCACCACGGTGGGCATCGAAACCATCGGCGGGAGTCACTGGCGCCTGAACGGCGACACCACGGCCACCAACAACACCGTCACCGTCAGCGGCGGCACGCTGGGGGGGGCGTATGGCGGATATGCCGAAACCGATGCCGGCGGCAGCGCGACCGCCACGGGCAACAAGGTCATCGTGAGCGGCGGCACGTTTACCGACAGCGTGGTGGGCGGAGAGGCCAGCGTCAATGGCGGCAGCGGCAACGCCACGAGCGATGGCAACACCGTGGAAATCAGCGGCAGCCCCGTGTTCCAGAGCGACGTTTTCGGCGGGATTTCCGCTGACATTTCCGGCACCACCACCGCCACCAACAACACCGTGACGATCAGCGGCACGCCGGACCTTGCCAACGCATGGCTCTATGGCGGCCTGGCGATCGGCAGCGGCACCCATGTAGCCACCGGCAACACCCTGCAAATGAAAACCGCCGGGGTGAACGTGGCAGGGCTGCGCGATTTCCAGAAGCTGGATTTCACCTTGCCCGCGACGCTGACCGCGGGCAGTACGGTGCTGACCGTGACCAACTCGGCGGCCCTTGGCACCAACACATCCGTGACCGTGAGCGCCGCCAGCGGTTTGAACCTGGCGGCGGGCAATGTAATTACGCTGGTCAGCGGCGTGGCCATTGGAGGCGTGGCGGCCACGTCGCTTACCGGCTCGTTCACAAGCGGCAGCAACAGCTACGCCTACACCCTTTCGCTCACCGGCGGGAAACTGCTGATGACCATCAACGGCGTCACCCCGCTTGGCGGCGGCGCGGGCGCCAGCGCGGCGGCCGTGCCCACCCTGGGCGAATACGCCCTCGCGCTGCTGGCGCTGCTGCTGGCGGCCATGACCTTTGCGGCGCTGCGGCGCAAGGGGTAAAGCGGCAGCCCGCCCGCCCCCAAAAAACCGCCCACGGGCGGCTTTTTGGTTCATGCGCCACAGGGTCATCTTCGTCATTCCCGCGCAGTTTCCGCCTGCGCGCACTGCTGTCCGGAATAAATGATGAGAAGCAGCAGGAAAGCGTTGTGCAGACTGGAAAAACAAGGCTTGCCACGTTGCGCCGACTCAACTGTGTCATTCCGCGCGAAGTCGCTGCAATCCATGCGGCGCATCCTCATCCACCGCCGCATGGATTCTGCGACTGCGCTTCGCTCCGCGCAGAATGACGATTTGAAATGCCTTGACTGGAACCGTATTGATCCGCCAACAGATAGGGCGTATTTGTGTTTACAAACCCACGGCAACCTGACACAATCCACCGTGAAGCCACAAGCCAACCAAAGCCGAAAGAAACCCCGCAGTGAGGCAAAACCACGCCATTCATTCAGCCCCCGCCATGGCCGCGCGCCATGGCGAAGCTGGCATGGTTCTTGCGCAAGCAAGCAAGCAAGCAAGCAAGCAAGCAAGCAAGCAAGCAAGCAAGCAAGCAAGCAAGCAAGCATCTTGTAGGTAATGCGCGCTCCAAAGGAGCG
>Ga0209628_10000600_pt1 | contig 22397 bp, 12 predicted proteins | sample TergutCu122P4_FD_187285 | JGI IMG/M metagenome (GOLD analysis project Ga0209628, IMG submission 187285) | Cubitermes ugandensis P4 segment gut microbial communities from Kakamega Forest, Kenya - Cu122 P4 (SPAdes) (version 2) | ecosystem: Host-associated > Arthropoda: Insects > Digestive system...
TATGATTGATTCTGTTTTTGTTGATGGCGTTTCTATTCCAGTACCAACAGGCGGAATATATACATTTTCATCACTTACTGATAATAGTATAATAACTGCAATTTTTATGCCGATTACTTATACAATTGAAGTTGTTGCAGCAAACAATACATCAATAAAGCCATCTGGAATATTACAATATCGTGAAGATGAATCTGTCACATTTGATATTTATAATACAAATACTATAATTGTTGATGGAACTGAAATTGTGTTAGTACCATTAAGTATAGTTGATAATGAAAATAATCATTATACATATACATTTTCAAATATAAAAGCAAATCATAAAATTACTACAGTTGAATTAGTAACATTTACATTGACTGTTACATCATCTGTAGGTGGTATGGCATATCCAGCAGGAATTACAACTTATGTTAAAAATTCTACAGTAAATATGTCATATTCTCCATCACAATATTATAAATTATCTGCCGTTATAATAAATGGTTCTAAATTTGATACATTTGCAAGTGGATGGATTCCTATTATTAATCATATAACGAAAAATGAAGTTTGGCATTTTGAATTTGAACGTATACCTATATTAGTTCATGCGACATCATCTGATGGTGGATTAATTGCATTAAAAGGTGAAAGCGGAGTTACAGATCAAACGTATTCATTTTACGTAAGTCAACAACCAACATTTGTTTTCCTTCCGAATTCAGGATATAAAGTAAAGTCTGTAACTGTTAATGGCATAAGTATTGCAAATTATGGAAAAATGTATACATTATTGCCTTTATCTATTAATACCAATATTCATGTAGAATATGAACAAATTATATATCGTATAGTACCTGGTGTTGTTACAAATGGTTTAATTGATCCATCTGGAGAAAAATTATATGTTTATGGTGATACGCCAGAATATACATTCTATCCAAATGAAGGATTTGTATTAAGAGAAGTTACAGTTAATGGTATAATTGTATATACGAAAGGAAATACATATACATTTTTACCAATTACAAGAAATATGCAAATATCTGCAGTTTTTACACCTGAATCAGATGATGATATCTTTAAAATTACAGTAATTAATGCATCTCCTATAGCTATTATTACTCCATCTGAAACGATGAGTTATTCTAGAAATGCAACTCCTACTTACGAAATAACGTTAAAGAGTAGTGTGAGTCCGCCTATTAGTTTATCTGAAGTAATTGTTACTGTTGATAATATACCCGTTAGTCCTGTAGTTAAATCTTCATTGCAATTAACATATGAATTCCCTCCTATTCGTAAGGATTGTATTATAAAATTGGAGTGACGTATGGTAGATACAACAACCTATTTCAATTTATATCTTCCAGAAGATGGTTCTAACGAATGGGGAGGAAAATTAAATTATAATTTTGTTAAAATAGATGAGATTTTAAATTCATTTGATTTTTCATATGAAAATTTAAATGTAATTTATTTAGATAAAAACAAAATTGATTTAAATAATGGAAATATTGGTTTAGGTACTCAACGTATATCTATAGCAAATAATTCACCTGAAGTTTTTGGAATTCTACAAATAACAAAAATATTATCCACTGTATTTGATTCACTTGATTTATCAAATGCAATTAGTATTAAGATAAATTCAAATAAAGGATGTATTAGTAATAATAATCCGTTAATAATTACAAATCCAGTTGATGCGAATTCAGTTCCAGTTTCCATTTTAATTAATCCAACCGATAATGAAGGAATATCACTTCCAATAGGATCTGTAAATCTTTTATCTAATACATTACGAATTGCAAATGCTATTAATTCTGCTGCATCTCAATATGCCTTTGAATTATATACATCTTATGTAAAAGGGATAACTGATGTATTTATATATAATTCAAATTGTTTTGCATCTTTATCAAATTCGATTTTATATGATAAAACATCAAATGAACTCGGTGTTTTAAGTAACCCGTTAAATGTTTCTTTTTCTAAAAATGGAAATCCATTGCATTTTAGTATTGGGCCTGGAATATCAACTCCAAATACAATTAGAATTACAAATGCTATAGATGACCCATTATTATTAGATATATTTACATCTTTAGAAAAAAGTTCTGCTTTTTCAAATGCATTTACTAATATTCATACACATGCATCGTCAAGTGTTGCTGTAAGTTTAATTAGTTCTGATAATTCAATTCCAATAAGAGGAAATGATGATGGCTCTATTAATGCTTTTATGAATGATGGTGTTTTTAATATTCATCCTCTTTTAAATGGAGTGTTAAGTGGAAGTACGTTAAATCCATTTTTCGTATCTCTTTCAGAAAGTATTAATTCATATGTAATATTATCTAATAAAAATAAATCACCTGTTGGAATAGATGGGAATCCTATTAGGGCTGTTATTGATAATAGAATAGAAGAAATATTTGTATCATTATCACAAAAATCATTTGTAGATATAGATAGTATAAATACAGATGTAAATAGAGGAGTTATTACAAATGATACGCAGCGATTAACTATTGCAGATGATGATGTCAATTTAACGGATTTAAATTTATCTTTTCAAAATATATCATTGTTACTAAATAAAATAAAAGATATTTATTTAGAACCTGATTTAAATCCATTAAACATGGATAATTGGATTAATCTGTATGCACGAGGTTATACTACATATGCAGATGATTCGACTTTAATTGCCAATCCAGATTCAAATGGAAATCCAATGAGTGGAGATTATGCTATTCTTAATGCATCTCCAAAACGATATACATCAGATACAGTTCTTAAAAAAGAAATTCAATTATCACCTTTATCTACAGTTAAATTTATTTTAGCAATTTCCGATGCTGGTTCATCAAGTAATGTAAGAGTAGATTGTGAGTTAGGTTATATGTTACATGATACTTGGACACGTATTGTAACTATATCTAGTGTTAATGGAAATATTATAAAATTAAAATCTAATTATCAATCATTAGTTCTAATTACAAATCCAGAAAGTGAATTCATTATTCCTGCTGGTGCTAGAATTTCTATATTGATATCTGCTTTTTGTCCAATGCATTTATATCATTTAAGTACTTTAACATCTGTTCATATTTTACCTGTTAGAGTTAAAACGTTATATTCTCAATATATTGTTATATCATCTGTAGGTAATAATGGAAATATGAGCCCATTAGGTATTGTAAAATATAATACTGGAGATACACCAGTATATACTATAAAACCAAGTCTTGGGTTTGTTATTGATCGTTTAATTGTAAATGGACAAATAATTTCTGATTTGGATGCAATTGATTCTTCTACATATACTTATACTTTCGAACCATTGATTTCTAATTCTACAATTTCAGTTACATTTACTAATAGCAAATGTAACATTACTGCAATTACACCAATTGGAGGTATAATAAGTCCAAGTGGTGTAAAAGCATATAGTCCAGGTTCAACTCCTAAATATACAATTAGTGCGTTGTCTGGATATGCATTAGAATCTATTATAGTAAATAGTGAAGTTATTCCATATACAACTAATGTTTATACATTTCCTCCATTGTATGGAAATCAAACCATTTCTGCAGTATTTGAACGGAAAATTAAAGTTACTGTTATACAAGCACCTGGAGGAAATATTAGTCCGCCTGGAACTAGTTATTATGATTATGAAGAAGAACCATCTTATACTTTTACTCCATATGCAGGTAGTAAACTCGAATCTTATATAATTGGTGATAAAGTTATACCATTTATATCTTATTCTTCTGAAGTAATAACATTACCTACTCTTTACAATGACATTATAATTACAGGTAAATTTAGTGGAGTAAATATACCAGTTAGTATTAGTATTAAAAATGGGATTGCATATGGTACTGTAGATATTACAAATGGTGGCAAATCTGTTGGTGAATATGCAAATAAATCAGTTGCATATCCATATGGCTCTAAAGTTATTTTTTATGTATTTCCAAAATCAAATAGTAATATTTCTGATTTTATAATTAATGGATTTTCCGTTAGTATGGTAAATAATACATATACCATTGATTCATTAACAGAACCTATTGATGCAGAAGTTGTGTTTTTACAAAATAAATATACAATTGAAGTAATTCCAACTTCGGTTACAGTAAATCCATCTGGAATTAAAAGTTATAATTATGGAGATAAACCAACTTATACATTTTCACCACCATCTGGTGAATTAATTAAAGGAATTCAAATAGAAGGTAAATCATTAATTCCATATAGTTCGAATGCATATACATTCAATCCAATTACAGAAGATATTAGATTCTATCCTACTACATCTATTAAAACAATTATGCTTACATGCATACCAGGTATTAATGGTACTATTGAACCAAATGGTATAACATATTACTCATATGGAACAAATATAACTATAAAGATATATCCAAATAGTGGATTTTCTATTGATAAATTTACCGTTAATGATACTATTGTTACTCCAACTCCAATATCAGGTAGTGCTAATAGTTTTAGTACTGTAATTCCAAATGCTATTAAAGATTATACTGTAAAAGTTACATTTAAATCTGTTGCATTAACATTAACTGTAAATCCTCCTGAAATATTGAGTTCGACAAAAGGTTCTGTAGTTACTGCATCAATTAATTTAAATGGTACATATTCTGTTGCAATGAATGATACACCAGTTCTTAAATATACAATTAGTGCTTCTGGTTATTTATATGAAATTAAAATTAATGATGTCAGTTATAAAAAAGCAACATCGCAATCAGGATTAGAATTAAATCATGTTTTGCCTCAAATTACGAAAAATACTACTATTAAAAGTATTGTAAAAGGTAAAATTGTATTTGTTGAATTATCTATGGTAGGTAATGGAGCAGTTGCACCATTTACCTCATCTCAACCCAAAATAGAATATTCATATGGAGAATCACCGATATATAAAATAATGGCAGGTAGTGATTCATATATATTTAAAATTTTATTTAATAGTGTAGATGTTACATCTAAATCTATATCAGGGTCATTAAATGTTGGTTCTTTAATTAACGAAAACAATTATTTATCTGTAACATTTAAAAAATTAGGGACGTAGTATGGAAATATCAATATTTGATGAACATGATTTATATTTATCTTTGGAAGAAGATGATGAACCAATACCACTTGATGATGAACCAATAGAATTTGAGGATAAAGATGTAAATGATGATTTATATTTATATTTGCAAGAAGATGATGAACCAATAGATCTTGATGATGAAGATGCAAATAATGATTTATATTTGTCTGCACGAGGGAATTATAACAAATCATATACTGCAAATGTAAGTAATGATAGTCAATTATGTAAATTAAGTGCATTCTTATTTAAATTAGATGCAAATTGGACTGTAAAAGAGCATATATTATCACGCACTCCTATTTTTGAATATTTAGGTGTTATAATTACTCATACATTTGATACTAAAATTGTATTATTTAAATGTCCTGATAAACAATTTGTAGGTATTGTTGAAGTATTTGATAATAATAAAAAATATAAAAAATTCGAATCAAATAATATTAATAATAAACCAACACGATATAGGATTCCAGATGGTTTATATCAGCCACCCAAAATTATACAATTAGATTATATTGATTCAAAAACAGATAAATATTGGATTACCCCTGGAAATTTAAAAGAATTAATAAACGAACGATATGTTGTATTGTATCCATTGTTTAAAGATATTTATCCTAATGTTGAATCTAACAAAATTGTTGTAGGTGCAATAGATAAAGTAGATTTAAATTTAGATGTTGAAGAATTAAATGTAATAGGATGTGAACCACCTATAACACCACCAGTGAATAATGTATCTATTACTTTAACTGGTACTGGTTTTACACCTAAATTTTATGTATATATTCAAACAAAATCTGGAAATTTTTATCCTAAATCTCAACGATATATATCATCAATAATTGAACCATTTAATATTACGCCACGTATTGAATTTACAATAGATTTGCAAAAGTGTCCAGAAGGGTTACATGATATTGTAGTTGAAAATTCACGAAATGCTATAACTATAAAACAAAATTTTATTGAAGTGAAATCATATAGCGACAAATTCAAATTGCCTGTAATTATAAATATAACTCCGTCTTCTGTTTATAATAATGGTTTTTCTATAGTTAAGATATTAGGAAATAATGTTAATAATGTAAATAGAGTAACGTTAGGTCATTTAGAAGCAGATGCAATTAGATTTATTAGTATATCAGTTATAGAAGCAACGTTTAATTTGTCATATTTAAATCCAGGTTCATATGATTTGACATTGTATGTTAACAAAGAATATGTAATTCATACACCTTTTGTAGTAAAATCAGCACCCCCTGAAATTTTAAGTATTGGGTATGAGGTAGGTACACCATTAAAGAGAAATGAAATTTATCAATGTGATGAAAATGTAGAATCTTTAATGTATATAAATGGGTATAATCTCGTTAAAGATTTTGAATTGGTTTTTATGGATTTACGAAATGAAAAATATTATCCGACATACGTTAAATATATTTCATTTACACAAATTGAATGTATTGTAGTATTTCCAAAATCTGGTTATTATACATTTACATATACAACAATTCCAGATAGGCAAGTTGTATATTTTAATAGTTTAATTAGGGTAATTCCAGAACTTCCAATGATAACTAGTATTACACCACCTCTAGTTACATATAATGAACGAGTGAAAATAATAATACATGGCACAGGATTTAAACCTAGAATTAAACTTCTTCCAGACCCTACAAATAATTATGTTATACATTCTTTTGAATATAGATCTTCCACTGAATTAGAAGCAATTATAACATTTTTGCATTATACTGAATCTAATATGTCTGGATATCGAAAAGAATATATAAATGTTGAAAATATAGATGGTGGAAAGACTGTAAATACATCAACATCATTTAATTATATATTAATAAGTAGATTAAGGCCAATTATAAAACACATTGATCAAGAAGTTATTAGAAGTAGTGGAACTCAAATATTACATATTAATGTTGAACGTGCTTTTAATCCCAAATTTAAATTAATTAGCGATGTAGAAGTAAATGGAGATATTAAATCAAATTCTGGGAATATATATGAAGTTTTATTTCATGTTACTATTCCTATGCAATATTCTTTAAAGATTTTAAATGAAGATGGGAGTTATTATATCGTTAAAAATGCTTTAAAAGTATATGATTGGGGCAAAGGATTTCCATCACATGTTACTAAAATTGATAAATTAATAAGAATTAATAGATTTAATATTCTTATTTTAGATATAGAAAATGTATTTGTGTTATCTGTATGTAAAAAATTAGAGAATTTTTATTATTTTAAATATTCCATTAAAAAAGAACCTTTTGAAAAAGATCTTATTAAAAATAATACAATTATTATTCATAAAACAGAATCCATTTATGAATCTGGATATGTTGAAGAAACAATATCATATATAAAACATAATGTAATTAATGTATATTTAAATACTTCTGAATATGATTTGCGAAAACATCATCTTCTTATTTATAAGGCAATTATGAAATTACAGCGAATGTTAGTTGTTCCAATGGAATCATATGCTGTTGATGATGATAATAAAGAAGATGATTGTAGAAAACTACCAATATTACAATCATATATTTATATTCCAGAAGACCATTGGAATGATAATAATTTTGTATCATATTTAAATCATGTAGGATATACTAAAGTAAGTGAATATGATGTAAATAGAATTTCTTTTAAAGATGATGACGAAATATTAGAATTATATTTTGATTATTGCGAAAAAAGATACTTTTTCTCATAAAAATTGTTTTAAAAACAAGATGTTTTTCATTTAGTGTTGTTGACCTGAGAGTGAAAGCACACTTTTTTTAAACATGCTACATGGTTTGCATTTTACATGTACATCTTGTCCTGAATAAGTTTGAATCAATGCTATATAAACGTTAGTGATAAAAGAAGGGCAAATTGAAGATATTTTGTAAAATTAAGACATTGTCGTATATTAACTACGACAATCATATAATTGAAATCCTATATTTTTCTCTATTTTTTCTACAAATTCGTTTGCTAATATATTATATTCAAATCCAATATTCTTTAATTTATCAAGATTTGAATCATTCTCTTCTATATAAGGTAGTAAATCCAAATAAATCGTTGGATCCATATGCGCCATTTTGATTAAATTGCTTAAGTATTCAATACACTCTTCTTTATCGATTGCTAAAGATATTATATTTGCAGAACCAGGTGTGCTTTGTTTAATAATTAGATTATTATCAAGCATTGCTTTGAGATGTTTCTTTGTACTATGCATACTTGCAATTTCATGCTCAATTAACAAATATTTTTGAATTTTAGGTTCTTTTACACTACCACCAAATCTTAAAATAAATCTAAAAATATTTTGTTGTGTATCACCTTTAGGTCTATGATGCATTACTTCAACACCTCTTTTGCAAGTTGTGTAATTTCATTACTTATATTTGCTTTTTCAATTTCTTCTAACAATTGTTTTTTCTTATTTTTAATATAATGTTTTTGTTTTACATCTTCAAATCTATCATAAGGCATATTATCCCATTCGTCTATAAATTGTAATGCATTGCTCCATTCTATTTTTGGAAGCATCGAATATTTTGATATTTTAAAATGTTCTTTAAAATCATTCCATAAGGTAATAATTGTTATACGAAACATAGTTTTATCAAAGTGTGAATCTGTATCACACTTATTATTTTGAATCAACAATTTCATTACATGCTCTTTTGCTAATTTTGTTAATATTTCTTTATCTTCTTCATCAATGCGATATGTATTAATAATTTTTGCATTAGTTTCTTCGAGTTTTACAATTTTATTAGATTGTTCTTGTATTGTTATTTCGAGAGATTCTATTTTTTCTGCAATTTGTGGCAGTTCAACATGATTTTGTATATCTTCTGTGACTTGTTTTATTGTGTTAATAGCTAAATTATCTCTCCATTCTTGCAATTTCTTTCCTCTGCCAGATTTCATGCGAAGGCCGATTTTTACAATCATGTCGATATCATAACCTTTAATTTTACGTTTAACTTCTCTATCTCCTTCAATTTGAACATACAAGTACTCCTTGTAAGTTGCATTTTTATCGATATTTTCATTTTTCAAAATATTTTGGATATGATATGAAACATTTTGTTGTGTAGTTTCATAAAGATACGCAATCCATTTTTGATCCATTATTACGTCATGATTAATAATTGGTATTTTCATTGTGAAAGCGTCATCTTCAAATACTTGTAAAGATAATTCATGATCAATGGTTTGATCATTAGAAGCAAGTTCAGGTGCTTCTTTTGTAGACTTTTTTTCAGTCATATATAATAATCGATTTGTATAGTATTTATTTATTTTGATTATCACTACAAGTGATATGCACTTACCATATAAAGTGGCTGACACTTTAACTTCATTTTATATATTATAAATATAAATTTTATAATAAAGGTGATTAACATGACAGATATTGCAGTTAATAAGGGTTTAGAACCATTTCAGCTTTCAGTTCCAGTTTATCGTAATTTAATTTTAAATTATGGATGGAGGCATCTTGGCGTTTTCGATATGAATAGGGAAATGACCACACTTCGAAATATTTTAATTTCACAAAGTGCTGGAATTGTTCCTGTTATAACTCTTAATGGAAGTGGACTTAATGGAACCATTGCATTAGTTGAAGATCCAGCTGATTTAGTTATGGGTGGTTCTGCTCACATTGAAATCACTCCAAGCTCTGGATATTATGCAAGCAATGTGATTATTGATGGGTATGCATGTGGTGCTGGTGCAGACATGTATACTATTACAGGGTTAAATAATAATCATATTATTGAAGCAGCATTCTATCCAATGCCAGCAATGGGTGTAGATGATGTAATGCTTCAAACATTCAGAACTGCTGGTGGAGAAGTTTCAGTTACTGGCACAACTGGAATGACACCTATAGCATCTGCTCATGGGATGATTATTTATGATTCAACTGATTATACCTTTTCAATTGATGCAAAAGCATATTCAGGTTTTACAATTGATCAAGTGTATATCGATGGTGTTTTAGTACCACACTCTGGTACAGCGTATAATGTTAATTTCGCAAGCACTACTGGCAATCCACATCCAGAGAAATTCGTAATTTACTTTAAACCAATTATCACACTTGATATTCCAGTTGAGCGTTCTACTAAACTGATCTGGCAGGATACCCGTGGTCGATGGTATTGTAATATTCTCGATTTCGATCCAAACTGGCAATATGGACGTGCAGACCCAGATTTAATTTCTGCAATTAAACAGGTTAAGGCTGCTGCAGGCGCATCTGGTGCAAACGGTGGAAATGCAATTATTCAAATCATTACTATTCCAAGTACTGTAACAGAATGGATGATTGTTAAAGATTGTAATGGTAAGGAAATCGTTACTACAACGTTTGAAAAGTGGGATTACTAGTCCTACCAAAAATATACTTTTTTTGATTCAATTTAATTACATATAAAATTTAATATTTCACTATGTATAATGCATCATACCACCCAGTTAGCGAAGAAACATTAAAATGGCTTCTTGCTGGCGAGCCCAAAGAACGACATGCTTTTATAAAAGATGCTGTTGCACAGGCAACTAAAGAAAAATGGCGAAATTTTAAAATTAAATTTCAAAATGGTGATTATTATGATATCGAAAATGGGATTGTAAAAGGATCTCGAACTGAATATCGAAAATAATTATATCAACTGTTTAAATTCTATTTCAAAGCCTAATAATTTTATCATTATTTCTACTGCTTCTTTTATATTTTCATCATATACTGGATGTACTAATCTAAATATGAAATCATTATTTTCTTTTTTGTATTCATTTAAAATATCTAATGTTTTTTTAATACATTGCCAATCTCCACCAAAATCTGATTTATAATTTATCCATATTGTTTTAATATCTAATGATACAAAATCAATTAAATTATTATTTAATAATTGTTTAATTACATTTGGGTTGGAGCCATTTGTATATAAACCGATTTTTTTTCCTTTTTCTTTATAATATACTGCCAATTCTTTAATGACTTTCGGTTGAAGTGTTGGTTCTCCTCCAGAAATTACTAATGCAGAAACATATTCCATCATATTATCTAACACATGTATTATATCTAAAATACTTCTACAGTCATGACCAGTTGTAATTTCTTTATTATAACAATATTTACAATTAAAGTTACACCCTCTTAAAAATAAGACAGTAGATGATAGTTTAGGATATTCAATGAAAGAAATTGGTTCTATACCACCAAAATTTATTAACATCAATTATATTCCCACATTATAATAAAATCAATAGCATTTGCAAAATCATCTGGATGCAAATCTTTATACGAAGTTATATTAAAATGATCGCAAAAATCTAACCCCAATCGTTTAAAATATAGTTTGCTGTTTTCTTTATATTCTTTCGTAACAGGTTTGTCAGAATTTGCAATATGCATACAATGCATATTGCTTTTTTCATCCAATCCTTCATCAAGAATTTTCTTAATATGTCTAGAAGTTACAGATTGATTTTTTCCAGATATTTGACAAATATCCTCTTGTGTTTTCCAAGTTGAATCTGGTTTTTGTAAAACTTCTATTTCTTTATAATCATCTTTTTCAATCATAATATGACTCCTAGGAATACTACAAAAACAGAAAATTTCCCATGCAAATATAGTTACATTTATACGTACGAAATGCAAATATGTAATTGTTACATGGGTGCCTTTTTGTTGCGTTTGTGGCATCCATGTATATATATTTGTATTTTATTTATTTAAAGATTTCCAATGTTGGCAAAAAAGATTTAATTTTTGTTTTTACGCGGTCTACCGCGTTTTTTCTTAGGTGGTTCTTCTAAGCATGCCTCAAGTTTTTCACATGCCATTTCAGTAATATTAATTTCATCTATTGCGCTTGTAATAATATCCTCTGTAGAAAGATTATTACCTACGTGATTATCAAAAATAGTTATTTCCTCTATAAGGGGTGTAGAGGGATCTGTAATGGCATTATTATATTCGTTATCATTATTTTTAATAGTATCGTCTGGAATACAAGGTGGATATTTATTCAAATTATAATCAGATAATAATCGCAATCTCATATGTGGGGCTTGACCATTCCATGCTTTGGGAGTTAGATCAATATGTGATTTAGTTAACCCTGCTTCTACTCTCCATTTTTCTACTATTTGCTGAGCATATTCCAATGTAGAATATCCTATTACTTTCTTATTCATTGGAACTAATCTTACATGTGGTTCATATAAATATTCATGATGTCCATTTGGAATCATTGGGTTTGGTCTTTGTTGCGTTACTGAATAATATACTGGATAATAAAGACCTGATTCCCACCAATAACTTATGCCTATAAAATCATATTTGCCAGGCTTCCATTTCATTATAATAATTTTGCTAGATAGTTATAAATATTTTTATTACAAATTAATTATTGTACAGAGCTTTCCATGCTTTCCTCTGTGCACAATACTATATACTCGATATTATAGAGAATGTGTGTTTGATGTAGAAGTTTTTGTTCTCTTCTACATCAAATTAATACAATCAAGTGTCTAAAACACTTCCTTTGCTCAGTGTGTGCATATTCGCCTCTTTAGGGATGAATAATTAACGTTGTTTTCTGTGGCGATTCCAACCCCCGTGTTTAGACGGGGGTTACAACCCGATAGCATTATATATTTTGCAAGTAAATATTTTTTAATGTATACTATAAGCACTTCTATTTATGGAGCAACAATTTTAGGAGCCGAAACATCAAATCCATCAGATGTTGATGTTGTAATTATTTATGCACAAGATCCGGCACTACAACTTTTGAATTCTCAATCTGGAATATTAAAAACAGATATAAAAAAAGGCATTCATTTGCATTATTTTGAAATTGGAGAATTAGCAGGCAAAATATGTGATGGCAGTTCTTATGCATTCATTTCTGCAATCAATCCATATGTAATTGCAACATCTCCTTGGCAAATTATGTTAGATAATATTTTAAAATCAAATCTTACTATGTTATTTGCCGATGAATTAGTGAAATATTGTGAACAATTAATTGAGAAAGAAAAAGAACTTCGCGTTACAGAGCCATATACATATTCATCACTAACATATCTCAATTTCGGATTGGGTTATTACCACAGTGAATTAAATGCGCGTAGGGAATTACTTTTACAACCACCAAAAGAAGAATGCACACGAGAACAAATTAAAGATAAGTTGGATGAATTAAAACGTCGTATAGAAGGTGCTAAAGAATTAACATATCCAACAGACGATGGTAAAGATAAATTTGTGTATGACGACGAACAATTTATATCACAAATACAAAAATGGGTTATTACTACTAGACAAATGTTGTTAAAAAATAGTGAAATTTATCAATAATAAGATTCTGCATAACTTGCAGAATCTTGATTTGATTGATAATTATCAGATATATTATTATATTTTTCACAATTTTCTTCTTGATGTTCAATAATCGGTCTAGTTTCCATTTTATATGTCCAATCTAAATGCGAGAAGTATATAATACTATATGTAGATTGTCCTGCGTCAACTTGCTGGTTATAATTACTTTTTATAACTTTATTTCTAATTGATTCTTCATTTTTACCAACTTTATCACTTATATTCAATTTCTGAAGTTTTTCGTGCAATATAGACAACTGTTGTTCTACTTCACTATTTTCGATGTAACTACACGATACAAACATTTGTAAATGCATTTTTAAATGATTTAAAATAATATTTGCATATGATAAAGAATCATTCATACTAGATAATGCAAATTCAGATGCACTATTATCAACCATGTTATGTATATGTTGTATCATTGTCAGTACGATATCTGATGGTTCAAATGTATTAATAATAGAATTCTTAAGGGGAATAGTTTCTAATGTTACAATGAAATCATTATCATTATAAAAAATACATTTAAATGTTGCTTCAGTTGCATTAAATTGCGTAGGTAGGGTTAGAGGGTCGTAATTTGTAGCAATCAAATAAACTGGTTCATTATATATTTCTGGATCTGGCAATACATCTGATTTAAATAATTCATGCCGCATTAACCTTATATATTCATTTATAATTCTATTTACGATGTGTTGAACTCCAGAATTATCACTTCTATATGATTTTAAAGATTTAAATTGTATTTGCATACCCCAAAAATCTTCTTCATATGTATTTTCTATACATAATCCATGTTCAAGTTGAGCGTTTAAATTATCATATAAATAATCAATTGCAGTGCAAATAGATTTTAAAACGATGATATCTCTTTCATCTACTTTATCTAAATCATATCGTGATAGATCGAAAAAATCTTCATTTATACGAGGTACTTTACAAGAGCACTCATTGTTACAAGAACTGTATTCGGCAGTCATATTTCTATATTTGTTTTATGAGTATATAATTTAAGACGATTGTTTTTGAACGCGTAATATATGTATTATTATTACCAATCTTTTTATTATGAAGAAACATATATAATACCAACTAATGGCAAAAGAATTTGGACCTGGAATCCTTCTCAATACTACTGATACTTTCATACCTTTACTTGGATTTAATAAAAAAGATTATAGTACTCTTTTAAATGATCTTTCAGTCCGTGCTCAAGTAATGTTTGGAGGTGTTATAGATTTAACTCCAACATCTCCATTTTATCATATATATGATAGATTAGCAGAATCTCATTCTGAATTATGGGATGCGTTAGAAGATATTTATTATTCTACATCTATTGATACCGCAGTTGGTTCAGATTTAGATAATTTGGGTGTTTCTGTAGGAATGCCAAGATATAGACCTGCAAAAGCATGTGGAAAAGTTATAATTACAAGATATAGAGATGAAACCACTGGATTATTTTATAGGTTTGATAGAGATACTGGATTTTTAATACAACCTCCTTCGTATGTTTTTTATGAACACCCAATGCCTTATGAAATTCCAAAGAAAACAGTTTGTGAGCATGAATTATATGAAGAGGCTTTAAAATATGCTGAATATTTTGAAAATCCTTTACCAGAACAAATTATACAAGATGTTCCTATTTATCATAAACAAGATACTTCGATATCGTACAGCCTTAATAAACCAGCAATTATTACAAATTCCTTTAATAAATCTCCTTTTATGGTAGAGGCTAGTATTTGTGCAAATGAAGCAGGCCCTCAAGCAAATATATCTCAATTTTTCCAACAAACATTTGAATTTCCTGGTGCGATTAATAAAATCATATATAATTCGTTAAATCACAATATAACCCCAATTACTTATGTTTTTCAAGGTGGTGTTGGAGAAGATGAATTAATAGTTGGAATTACAACTATTTTACTTACTGTTGTTAGATCTGATCTTTCTGTTGGCGATTTACTAATTACAAATTGTTGGCATTGGTATGATATTAGTGAAGATATAAAAGGTAATGGAAATCCTGATTTAACACAAATTCCAAATGATTTTATAGATATTCAAATATTAATTAAAAAATTACAAAATAGAAATAGTATAGATCCTGATACAGGAGAATATATTCCAAGTTCTCCTGTTGAAGTAGTAGAGCAAGAATTTAGAAAATATTTACAAAAAAATGATACCAGATATTGGGTTAATGGACAAGTTCTTTCAGATGGAAGAATAGTTGGAGTACCTGATAAAAATGGAAATGTTATTAAAGAAGGAAAAAGAGTTTCTAAATATCGAGATGAAGAAACTGGACTTCTGATTCAAGACCCCCTTGAAAATGTAATTATTCGATGGAAAGAGCCAGATAATTATAATACATATTCAATAGATTTTAGAAATTCATCAATAGAAGATCCTTCAGTGTGGTGGATTCCAGATCCTTGTAATGAACGTCATGGTCTGTTTCTTTACTTTAGACCAACTCAAGATGGGCAAATGGATTATCTTGTATTTCGTTCTCTTATAAATACATCAATGCAATATAGTTCAACTGTACATGTATTCCCTGTTGTATATGTTGGATTTGCTAGTACGAAAGATGTATTTTATAATTATAAGAATGAAAATAATTTAGATTATACAACGAATGCATCATATAATATAAGAGGATTTATAGGTAAGAATCATAGAGGTAATTCTGGTGGGGATATTGATGTATTACCATCGTTAAAAATATTACCAGCTAGGGGTGATAAAGATTATGCAACTCTTTATACGAAACCTATTTTAACAACATTTAGTAATTCATATGAAAATATTGGATATATTTTACATAAAGAAGATATTGTAACGGGTAAAAATTTTGAATCTGATTCTGAATATAGAATTAGATTGCATACTACACAATATATTAATACGGCAACAAATCCATCAATTACACATCATGTTAGTGCTATACCTGGTGTTATATCTGCATTATCATATGATACTCTTTTAAATCCTTTAAATCTTAATTCAAACGGGTTTAAAGTTAAAATTCGAACGGAAAATAATGATCGTGTTTATAAAGAAGATGAACTTAATACTAATTTATCTAAGAAAATAAATGATTTAGTTTCAGTTATTAAACCAGCTGGCGTTAATTATATGTACGATTATGGCATCGGTTTTGGTGTCAGGGTTAAAGTTATTGTAGTTGGTGCAAATTATCCAGTAAGTTATATAGAATTAGGTATTCGAAAGGCATTACGTGAATATTTTAAATCTTTAAGAGAATGCATTCCATTAGAATATGGAAAAGTAATTGATATTATAACAAATGTAATTGGCGTTGCTAGAATTAATGATTTAATTATATTTTCAGGAGATATTCTTAATATAGAAGATAATCCAATGCCTATTGCATCTGTATCAGATCGCAAATATATTTTCAATAGATTTAGAGAACGGTGTTTTGGTCCTGGAATTTACGTACCGTGTGATTCTTATGTCTTTTTCGATGAATCTGAAGTAATTGTTGCAAATTATCCGATTACAGAAATTGTAGTGTTAGGAAAACGCATTGCAGCACCTGGTTGTTCAATATGTGACGAATGTGATCCACGTAGATATAATCTTCCAGATAGACCACCGGAATGTCCACCTTGTGATGAATGTCCACCAGAATGTAATGAACGGGTAAACTTTAGTTGGGAAAAGACTGGGAAATGTCTACCTTTACTTATTACATTTACAGATTTGTCTGTTGGAAGACCAAAACCACAATCTTGGAAATGGACTTTCTATGATACCGAAGGAGATATTTTAGAAATATCTACCGAACAAAATCCAGAATTCACGTATAACGAAGATGGTATATACAGAGTAACATTAAGAGTTAAATATGAAGATTGTGTTGGAACTATTTCTAAAGATATTATAATAGATGAACCTGAATGTACACTTGATGGTTTATTAGTTTGTGTAGATATCGAAGATGTTACAAATAGAATTGCAGAAGCTTATTATTTAGATGACGAATTAGGAAAAATAAATGTAATTACAGCATTAACATCTGAAAATGTAACAATTAAAATACCAAATTATATTGATTTAGATAAAGTATTCGTTAAAATAGATACTAGTTTGAATAATAAAATTAATTTACATACATATGTTAATGCAGAACGTATAGACATTTATAAGAAAGAATTAATATATCCATCATTTACTTTAGAATATTTCCAACCACTTAATGAATTTAAATTTAGTGATGGCTCTTTATCAACTACTGTTGATGTTATTGAACGGCCATATGTTATTAGATATAAATTAAGAGATTGGAATGATGATGGTTCTTTAGAATGCTTAGAATGTAAAGTTTGTAATGAATGTAATGAACTTGTTAATTTCAGTGGATATCCAAGGACGGGTTGTTATACATTAGATGTACAGTTTACTGATTTATCTACTAATAAACCTACTTATTGGGAGTGGGACTTTGGAGATGGTAGTCCGATATTGTATGGTAAAAATAAAGCAATTCACCAAAACCCACGACATGTTTATACGAATTCAACGACATCTACTAAAAAATACACTGTAATACTAAGAACAATTGGTGTAGATGACTCGAATGAAACGTGCGAAGGAATTGAAAAGAAAGAATTTTACATTACAATAGATCCACAACCATGTGAGTCTGAAACAGAGCATGATTTACTATGTTGTATTAATACTCTAAATACCGCTTATACAATTGATTATATCACGTATGAAAAAGATAGTGGTGTAAAGAGTGTACCTGTTACTTCTCCTACTAATATGAGTGTTAAATTATCTCATATATTTGATGTGAAATACATCGAAGTAGGAGTAATGATTACAGATACCAAACAATTTACATTAAATACAAATATCAACAATAAACAAGTAAATAACATAACTGATAAAACAACAGGGACTTCGGGTATATTTAAGATTCGATACGAACAACCTGGAAATGTAATTAAAAGAACGTTATTGAATGGTTCTATAGATACTTTGAATTTAATTGAAATACCATATACATTACTATATGATTTTAGAAATGAAATAGAAGGATTGGCTCCAGTTGCTGGATTTACTGCAAATACAACAAATGGTAATACACCATTAACTGTTCAATTTACAGACAATTCAACTAATAATCCTACTTCGTGGATATGGTCATTTGGAGATGGAACAACTTCAACAGATAAAGATCCAATTCATACATATACTACAACAGGGATGTATACTGTTACATTAATTGCTACGAATTCATATGGTTCTAGTGAAGAAAAAATTCTTACAAATTATATTTCTACATTATGTCCTATACCAGTTGCAGGATTTATAGGATCTCCAACAAATGGTAATGCACCATTAACTGTTCAATTTACAGATCAATCTACAAATACTCCTACTTCATGGATGTGGAAATTTGGTGATGGTGGTACATCTACTTTGAAAAATCCATCACATACGTATAATACAATTAGTACATATACTGTTTCATTAATTGCTATAAATTCATGTGGGTCTAGTATAGAAAAAATAATGCCAAATTATATTACAACGAGTGCATTGCCACCTAATAAAAATTTCTCGTATACTGGAAGTTATCAAATAAATAATGAAGATTCTACATATTCTTATTTATATTTAAAAACATCAGGAACGTTAACAATGAAAACACCGATGACTGTAGACGTATTCCTTTGTGGTGGGGGAGGAGCAGGTAGTCAAGGGTGTATACATGATTATATGAACTCAGGTGGTGCAGGTGGTGCAGGTGGTGGTGGTGGCTATACTCGTAATGAATATAATGTTCCACTTACTACTACTCCTATTTCATGTGTAATTGGAAATGGTGGATTGCACGTTGAATACTTATTATCATTAAATCATCAATATGTTGAAGGTGGAAATGGAGAATCGACGAAATTTGGATCTATAGAAGTAAGTGGTGGAATTGGAGGAGCAAGAGGAGGGAATGATGCACCTGTTACTTTGCCTATAACAGATCCAGCTACATCAAATATTCGTGGACAGGCTGGTGGAAATGGTGGTTCTGGTGGAGGAGCAGCAGGCGGGTTCCAAGCAACTACTCAAGTTGGATATGATGGTGGTTCTGATGGAAATCATGGGTATCCATTTGTTTTGACTGGAATTTATAAATTGGGAGGAAGAGGTCAAGGTCCTACAACTAAACCATTTGAAGATTCATCTTTCCAACCATATGGTGCAGGTGGTGCTGGTGGTTCTATAAGAATGTCTAGTGGCGGCACTGGAGGAAATTATGGTGGTGGTAATGGTGGTGGAGATGTTACTGCTGCAACTCCTGGTTTACCAAATACTGGTGCTGGTGGTGCTGGTGGTTGTGCTACTGCTACAAAAGATGATGTTTTGAGATATGGTTCTGATGGTGGTTCTGGAGTTATTATATTACGTTCACTTATTAGGTTTGATGCAGAATGATACGTTTAATAGTAAATATAAAAATTATGAGGTAATTGATTAATGGCTGATAATATTCTTAAAATAAGATATAATAAATCTGAAAATAGAATTTATTTAATTAATAATGAGGTTGAAATTAAAAAACTAAAAGTAGATGAGATTTTAACTTTATTACGAATACTTTTGGATCCAGATACACATGGTAGTATAATTATATCATCGTTATACAAAGAAAATGATTTATCTAAAAATAATATGTTTTTATGTATTGATATTGAAAAATCAGATCATGAATTAATTAGTGTAGAAGGAATTTATAATACATTTGATAAAATTCCATTGACTACAATAAGTGGAAATAATAATGTTACATTAGAAATACCTAATTTTACGAAGTTGGTTGAGCTTGTTGTAGAGATAAAAATAATATCTGGTGAAGTTGGATCTTTAAAAGTTTTTGCAGATTGTAGTAAATTGCATGATGATGATATATGTATGTATCCTGTTGCAGATTTTACAGTATTGCCGGAATATGGTCTTAATCCATTGGAAGTTACACTTACAGATAAATCTTTTGGAGATCCGCCTGTTACAAGTTGGATATGGGAAGTTAGACAATCCATAAAACTCACGTATACACAAATATCTTTGTCAACAATTCCACCATTGTTATCACCACCATTACCTTTTAAATATGTATTTATGAATATTGGTATTTATGAGATTAGATTAACAGCTGGAAATGAATGTGCAAGTAATAAAAAGTCAGATTATATATTAGTTTGTCCAGATGAGTTAAGATGTGATGATGAAGTTAAATTTAGTGTATATCCAACAAGTGGTTGTGGTCCTTTAACTGTTTCATTTACAAATAAATCCGGTTATGGGTTTACTGAATTTTTATGGGATTTTGGAGATGGTACTAAATTTACTGGAAAAACACCTCTACCATATACATATTCTAAACCTGGTGAATATTATGTTACATTACGGGCTGTTGGACCTGAATGTTGTGGTATATCTCCTCCAAATAAAACGAAAATTACAGTTGAAAAATGTGAATGCGATTTTGATGTAGATTTTGATGCAAATCCATCAATTGGTTGTGAAAATGATGATGAATTGACAGTTCATTTTACAAGTCATGTTACAACTGATAATGAAATTCAATCTTATTTATGGACTTTTGGAGACGGAAAAACAGATGATGTAGCAAATCCAGTGCATACTTATGTTGGAGAAGGAAAATACACAGTTACATTAACTGTATATGTAAAAGGATGTGATTACCCAGGTCATCAGTTCAAAGAAAATTATGTTATGGTGTGTCCTCCACCATGTTATGTGGAAGTAGATTTTAATGCATACCCAAGAATTGGTTGTGATGGAGATGGTACATTAACTGTAGATTTTTGGAGCGATGTTAGAACTCTTGGTGAAATTGAGAAGTATGTCTGGAACTTTGGAGATGGAACTGGTAATTTCGAAGGGGAATATCTCGAAGATATTGAACATACTTATGTTAAAGAAGGATATTATACAGTTGAATTAATTGTATATGTAGAAGGGTGTGACGATCAACCACCTGGTCGTGAGATTAAAACAGATTATATTCACGTAATATGTGGTAAATGTTGTGCTTATCAGGTAGATTTCGAAGGATATCCAAGGCGTGGAAATGATGGAGATGATACGTTAGAGGTATATTTCTGGAGTGACGTAACTTTCCCATTTGATTGTGATATTGATATTGAGAGATATGAATGGGAATTTGGTGATGGTGGTAAAAGTTATTTAGAAGATCCAGAACACACGTATCAAGGATGTAGGGAATATACCGTTAAATTAACTGTATATGCTAAAGTAAATGGGGAAGATTGTGATCCAGTTTCAATAGTAAAGAAGGATTACATTGAGGTAACATGTGGTGGGTGCTGTGATTATAGTGTAGATTTCGAAGGATTTCCAACGATTGGAAACGATGGAGATGATACATTAGAGGTATATTTCTGGAGCAATGTGACTTTCTCTAGTGAATGTTATGATTATGAAATAATGGGGTATGAGTGGGAATTTGGAGACGGTACGATCGTAAAAGGACCTGAATGGGAATATGAGGATGTAACACATACATACACAGGTTGTAGGGAATATACTGTTAAATTAACTGTATATGCAAAGGTAAATGGAAATGATTGTGTTCCAGTTAGTAGTGTAGTAAAGAAAGATTACATTGAGGTAACATGTGGTGGGTGTTGTGAGTATAAGGTGGATTTCGACTTATGGCCAAGTTATGGTTGTGATGATGGTGGAAATAATTTAACCGTAGATTTCTGGAGTTTTGTTGATTAT
>Ga0209628_10000601_pt1 | contig 22390 bp, 15 predicted proteins | sample TergutCu122P4_FD_187285 | JGI IMG/M metagenome (GOLD analysis project Ga0209628, IMG submission 187285) | Cubitermes ugandensis P4 segment gut microbial communities from Kakamega Forest, Kenya - Cu122 P4 (SPAdes) (version 2) | ecosystem: Host-associated > Arthropoda: Insects > Digestive system...
TGCGTCGAACCTTGTCGTATTTCATGCGTGAAGCTTTTGTGTTTCAACATGCAAAGATATGGAAAAGAACGCTTTAATTATTTATTCAATATAAACTCTATTGTGATATAAAAAAATACACTATGTTTGTAGCGAATTTTTAACTAATAGTATTTATTTTATTAATTTAATTTTGATTTTTTATGAAAAAGATTTTTGTAGTATTAGCTTTGTTAGCTGGCAGTATGAGTTTTGTAATGGCTCAAGATGTTGAGTTCAAACCTTTCCGTGTAGATGCAGGTGTTGGTTATGCTATTCCTTTTACAGAAGGTTTGGATGGTGGTGTTTCTATGTATTTGGAACCCAAGTATGAAATAGTACCTCAAATAGCTTTAGGTCTTCGTTGGGAAGGCGCATTTTTAGCAGGTGCATCTGATGATGAGTTAGGAATAAAAGGAAAAGTTCAATTAAATTCTTCTTATTTGCTTACCGGTGACTATTATTTGAATAATAATAAATTCAGACCTTTTGTAGGCCTTGGTTTAGGATTTTATCAAATAGCAGGAGCTAGTGCTGATCTTTCTTTTGATTTAGAAGATTTTGGTTCTGTTGATGCTGGTGTTGCCGACAAAACTAATTTCGGTGGTATGTTACGCGCCGGATTCGATGCAAGCCATTTCCGTTTGACTGTTTCTTACAATTATGGAGGAAAAGTATTTGATGAAACATATAGCTATTTAGGCATTTCTCTTGGTTTCTATATCGGAGGAGGAAAAAAATAATCTAATCATTCGATAAACTTAACCCTGCTTGGATTTACTAAGTAGGGTTTTTTATTTTAAAAAAATAGAATAAAAACATACCACACTCACAATATTATCAAATATCCCTCGTTTTGTAAGTATAAAATCATAAAACAGATTAGCCTATGGAACATGTTTTTACTTCTAATGATTGCAAAAAGATTAATGTGATAAAAAAGAATGAAAAGTCGGATTTGTATGCACCAAGTAAACGCTCACTGGCTCTTATTATGCAGTTCGCTGCTGCTTATCACGTTGAAAAAGATTTATCTTTAAGTTCGTTGTCAGGAATTATCCTGAATTGAACAGTAGGTTTCTCACTACGCTCGAAGTGACGTGGAGTGTCATTGGCTCAGGCCGAACGCTGTTTCCGAACACAGTGAGGAATCTAACGAAATTACAGTAAAATACTAATATAAGTATGATTTTGAAAACAAAATCATACTTTTTTGTTTTGTTTTGACAAGAAATCCATATCTTTGCCAGAATAAATACATTTTTACAAAATATGAGTTATTTAATAAAACCCAAGAATTATAACACCATTTTGAATTTGTCAGAAACTGAGATGGGTATCAAAAAGACAAAGGATTTCTTTCAACAAAATCTTTCTTCCGAATTAAGACTAAGGCGGGTAACAGCCCCTCTGTTTGTGTTAAAAGGAACCGGAGTTAACGACGACTTAAGTGGTGCAGAACGTGCCGTTACTTTTCCCATCAAAGATTTGAACGACGCAAAGGCTGAAATTGTTCATTCTTTAGCTAAATGGAAAAGGCTTACACTTGTCGATTATGCTTTTGAGCCCGGATATGGTATTTATACCGATATGAACGCTATCCGTTCTGACGAGGATTTAGGTAATTTACATTCTTTATATGTAGACCAATGGGATTGGGAATTAGTAATGTTGGAATCTGAAAGGAATGTTGAATTCCTGAAAGAAATAGTTACCCGTATTTATGCCGCTATTGTCCGGACAGAATATTTGGTTTACGAGATGTTTCCTGAAATCAAACCCATATTGCCTAAAAAAATTAAATTTATCCATTCGGAAGAACTACTACAAATGTATCCGAATTTAAGTGCTAAAGAACGGGAAGATGCTATCACCAAAGCTTTTAAAGCTGTGTTCATTATTGGAATCGGTTGTAAATTGAGTAATGGCGAAAAGCACGACAATCGCGCTCCCGACTACGACGACTGGACTACAATCAGCGAAGATGGTTTACCCGGATTAAACGGCGATTTACTGTTATGGAACGATGTTCTTGACAGGGCTGTTGAAATTTCATCTATGGGCATCCGTGTGAATCCGCAAACTATGCTTTACCAACTTGAATTAACAGGAACTGAGGATCGGAAAAATCTCTATTTTCATCAACGGTTGTTAAATAACGAATTGCCGCAAACCATCGGTGGCGGTATCGGTCAATCGCGTCTTTGTATGTTTTACCTCCGTAAAGGACATATCGGAGAAATTCAGGCAAGTATTTGGCCGGAAGACATGAGAACAGAAGCTTTCAAGGCAGGAATGACTTTGATATAGTTGAAAGTTGAAAATGGAAAGTTGAAAATGGAAGTAAAGATTGAGGTTTCGTGGAAGGAAAAATTGCAGCCGGAATTTGAAAAAGATTATTTCGCAAAATTGGTTGATTTTGTCAAGAATGAATATGCCACCAAGACAGTTTATCCTCCGGGACGATTAATGTTCAATGCTTTTGATCAATGTCCGTTCGACAAAGTTAAAGTTGTAATTTTAGGACAAGACCCGTATCATGAACCGGGACAAGCGCATGGTTTGTGTTTTTCTGTCAATGACGGAGTGCAATTTCCACCTTCTCTTCAAAATATATTTAAAGAAATTGAAACTGATTTAGGTATAACACCTCCTCGAACAGGAAATTTATTGCGTTGGGCACAACAAGGCGTATTGTTGTTAAATGCAACACTCACAGTTCGTGCTCATTCGGCAGGCTCTCATCAAAACAAGGGTTGGGAAACATTCACAGATGCTGTTATACATCATATAGCTGAAGAAAAAGAGCATGTGGTTTTCATTCTTTGGGGTTCTTATGCTCAGAAAAAAGGAGAATTTATCAATTCCAACAAACATTTGGTATTGAAATCGCCTCATCCTTCGCCATTATCCGCCCACCGTGGATTTTTCGGCAACAAGCACTTTAGCAAAGCTAACGATTATTTAAGGCAAACAGGGCAAACAACCATTCAGTGGTAGTTTGGGTAGGTTCCTCACTGCGTTCGGAATGACGAGGTGCTGCGCTGGAGCATGGAGGCGTCATTCCGAACGCAGTGAGGAATCCAATCATCATTTTGCCTCTACTTCGGGATTAATCTTCTTTATCAATCCTTGCAAAACATTTCCGGGACCAACTTCGGTGAAAGAATCGGCACCGTCTGCGATCATATTTTGAACAGATTGAGTCCATTTTACAGGAGCTGTCAATTGGGCAATCAAATTGGCTTTGATAGTTTCCGGAGCGGTTTCTCCTTTTGTGCTTACATTCTGATAAACCGGACAAACAGGAGAAGAGAATGTTGTAGCGCTGATTGCTCCCGCCAATTCTTCCCTTGCAGGTTCCATTAATGGCGAATGGAAAGCGCCGCCAACTTTGAGTTTCAACGCACGTTTAGCTCCGGCAGCCAGCAATTTTTCGCAAGCTTCGTCAATGCCTTCAATCGATCCGGAAATCACAATTTGTCCCGGGCAATTATAGTTGGCAGGAACAACAATTTCTTTAATAGAGGCGCAGATTTCTTCCACTTTTTCATCAGCCAAACCCAATACGGCAGCCATTGTTGAAGGCGTTTTTTCGCAAGCTTTTTGCATGGCAAGCGCACGAGCGTATACTAATTTTAGTCCGTCTTCAAAAGTCATCGCTCCCGCGGCAACCAATGCGGAAAATTCGCCCAAGGAATGACCGGCAACCATTTCCGGCTGAAAATCTTCGCCCATGGTCTTGGCTAAGATTACCGAATGCAAGAAAATGGCAGGTTGAGTTACCTTTGTTTGTCTGAGATCTTCGTCGGTTCCGGCAAACATCAAATCGGTTATGCGAAATCCTAATATTTCATTCGCTTTTTCAAACATTTCTTTTGCTACGGGAGAATTGTCGTACAAATCTTTTCCCATACCTACGAATTGAGCCCCTTGTCCGGGAAACACAAATGCTTTCATCATTTATAAAAAATTAAATTGAACAAAAATTCCTGAAACTCATAGAATTTCAGGAATCGTTATCGCTGCAAAGGTATGTATAATTGTTTATTTTTCAAACCTCATTTTAATTTTATTTCGGCACGATGCTAATTGCATAGCCGCCGCCCGGTGCGGATTTTTGTGCCAGTTTCGTTTTGTTCGTTACTTCCATTTTACGGATAGTATAAGCCTGCGGATTTGTTTTGTAATGCGCATCTTTAGCATCGGCATAAATCGTAGCAATGTATTTTTTGCCCGGATCAAGGAAATCAAAAGTGATGTTTGAAGTAAATCCTTTTTCGCCGCAGACATTGCCTACAAACCAATTGTCGTTTCCTTTCGCTTTGCGGGCAATGGTGAGGTATTCGCCCGGTTCGGCTTCGAGATATTTAGTTTCGTCCCAATCTATTGCTACATCTTTGATAAATTGGAAAGCATCTAAGAAATGGTTGTAGTTTTCAGGTAAATCTGCTGCCATTTGTAAGGGACTGTACATCGTTACATACAAAGCTAACTGATTGGCTAAGGTAGAATTAACCCAAGAAGTATTGTCCGGATTGATTTTAGAAATATCCATTTCAAAAATACCGGGAGTAAAGTCCATCGGACCTCCAATCAGGCGAGTAAAAGGCAGAATGGTCGTATGATTGGGGTTATTTCCGCCAAAAGCTTGATATTCCGTTCCGCGTGCCGATTCGTTACCGATCAGGTTTGGATAGGTGCGGCAAATGCCGGTCGGGCGAACTGCTTCGTGTGCGTTAACCATGATTTTATAGTCGGCAGCTTTTTCGATGGCAAATTGATAATGATTATTTATCCATTGACTGTAATGGTGTTCGCCACGAGGAAGGATATCGCCCACATAACCACTTTTCACTGCATCGTAGCCGTTATCTTTCATGAATTGATAGGCAAGGTCGATATGACGCTCGTAATTGCGAACAGATGCTGCGGTTTCATGGTGCATAATCATTTTTACTCCTTTGCTTGCCGCGTATCGATTGATTTCTTTTACATCGAAATCGGGATAAGGAGTTACGAAATCAAAAACAAAATCTTTTGAATTGCCGAACCAATCTTCCCAACCGATGTTCCAACCTTCGACCAAAACACCGTCGAAACCATGCAAAGCGGCAAAGTCAATGTATTCTTTCACGTGAGCCGTATTGGCAGCATGGCGTCCGTTCGGTTCTACTTTAGTAAAATCGGTAATTCCTATCTGTATGCTCGGCAAATCCGAAAAAGCCCAAGTGCTTCTGCCGGTAATCATTTCCCACCAAACACCGATGTATTTGGTTGGTTTAATCCATGATGTATCTTTGATTTTGCAGGGTTCGTTCAAATTCAGGGTAATGCGTGAAGCTAATATATCGCGGGCATCGTCGCTCACGATAATTGTACGCCATGGACTGACACAGGGAGCTTGTAAATGTCCCTTTGTTCCATTAGCATCGGGCGTTAAATGCGATTCGAATACAAAATTCTTATCGTCTAAATTCAGGTGCATACAAGCATAATTAATCAAAGCCGCTTCGTGCAAGTTGATATATAAACCGTTGTCGGTTTTCAGTTGCAACGAGGTTTGTACTCCTGTCGATGAAAAAGGCGTTTGAGAAGCATTAGGCGTAATTGCTCCCGCCATCAATCCACGGATTTCCGATAAGCGGGAAGTCGTATAATCGTATTCCTGCGTATCATAATCGCCCGGAATCCAAAGTGCGGTGTGGTCGCCGGTCATGGCAAACTGTGTGCGCTCGTCTTTCAGAACGAAGAAAATCAAATTGTCCTGTTGCGGAAATTCGTAACGGAAACCTAATCCGTCGTTAAATAAACGGAAACGGATAGCGATTTTCCGCTCTGTTGCCGGTTGATTCAAAGTAACCGCTAATTCGTTGTAATGATTGCGAATACTTTTCTCCTCGCCCCATACCGGTTTCCACGTTTCATTGAAAGTAGCCGTTTGAGTGTTTATCACTTTAAAACCGTTGTATAAATTGGTTTTAATGTCTTTGTTTTCTGCCGTTTGTCCTTCGGGAGAAAAGTCGTCGAACGAGCGCCTCACGCCTTCCTGCATCAATTCCAAGCCCAATTTACTTGGTTTGATAACTTCTTTTCCTTTGTAGGTCAAAGTATAAACCGGCGAACCATCGGCAGAAAGCGAAAAGTTCATTTGATAATTCCCGTTTGGGGAGATTAATGTCTGTGCATTTACTGTCAAATTCAATGCAAGCAGCAGAGAAAAAATAATTTTCAGTTTCATAATATTTGTGTTTTAATTGATTGAATTTATCTCAATTTTTACTGATTTTGTTCGTTAGCTATCTGCCTTTGGAGGGGGTTAGGGGGAAGTATCTTGCTACTTATATGCCTTGGAGGTTTCTCGCTACGCTCGAAATGACGAGCAATTTTATTGAGAGGAAGATGGCGGCGAAGCCGCCATCTTCTTTCCTAACCCTTTGTCAAAATGTCATTCCGAACGAAGAGAGGAACCTCATATTCCTCCCCCTAACCCCCTCCAAAGGGGGATAGCTGACGCACGATTTCAAATCATAATTCTATTATATATACTCCTTTTGCAGGAATTGTTATTTCTTTTTTCAAATCAATGATTTTATCCGAAATAATCTCTTTTCTGGAGAGGGCGTTGCCGATAACCTCAAAGTATTTTTCGGGCGATAAAGTTTGCTTTTTGTTGGAGCCGTTCAAAATGACTAACACGGTATTGTCGTTATATGTCCTTGCATAAACGTAACATTGAATTTCCCAATCGGGTGCGTAGTGGGTTAATTTTCCGTGAGCGACTGCCGGATTGGTTTTGCGCCATTGTAAGAGTTTTTGCAGATAGTCGTGCGCTTCGTTTTGCCAAGCCGTTCGGCCTCCGGCAGTAAAAGCATTGACGGCATCTTCTTTCCAACCGCCCGGAAAATCCTTGCGCAACACGCCGTCGCCCTCACTTTTTTCGCCGTACATCAAGATTTCCGTACCGTAATACAGTTGTGGAATGCCTCGTGTGGTAAGCAGAAAAGCCAATGCCTGCTTGAAACGATTTAAATCCGTTTCGTCTTTTTTCAAAAAACGGCTGGTATCGTGATTATCCAAAAAAGTCAAGATATTATCCAAATCTTCGTAAATAAAATCCTGTGCAATCACTTCGTAAATTCTTTTGAGTGGATTTTGCTCCGTTGAATGAATCGCAAAAGCTTCGTTGCAAGCCCCCATCAGGTTGAAATCCATAACGGTTTTCAAGTTCGTTTGCCTTTCGTTGAGTTTGGAATTGCGTTGCCACCAAGCCAAAGGTGCGCCATTGCCGTACCACGATTCGCCTACAATATTAAAATTGGGATATTCTTCTATTACTCGTTTGCACCACCGCGATAGAAAATCGAAATCGGCATAAGGATGCGTATCGTGGCGGATACCGTCGATTCGGGCGTATTCAATCCACCAAATACTGTTTTGAATAAGATAATCTGCAAGTAATTGGTTACGCTGATTCAAATCGGGCATCGAGGGTACAAACCAGCCGTCGGTCATGGCAGCGATTTCCGATTGCGGAGCGTGAGGATCCATTATCGTATAGAGATTGTGCGTTGTCGGAACGAATCCGTCTTGATGATTCAACCAATCATTAGTGGGGAAATTTCCTATCCACCAATGATTACTTCCGCAATGGTTGTATATCATATCCATTACCATTTTTATACCTTTTTGATGTGCTTTTTCGATTAAGCGGCAGTAATCTTCATTGCTGCCGAAACGTTTATCCACTTGATAAAAATCGGTGATTGCATAACCGTGATAAGAACCATCGGGCATTTTATTTTCCAAAACAGGATTAAGCCAAATGGCGGTTATTCCCAAATTATCGAGATAATCCAAATGTGCTTCAATACCTGCCAAATCTCCTCCGTGCCGACCAAATGGGTCATTACGTTCGATTAGAACTCCTTCCCAAACATCATTAGACGGGTCGGCGTTGGCAAAACGGTCGGGCATAATCAGATACATCACATCGGAAGCATCAAATCCTTGTGCACCGATTGCGGTAGCACGAGGTTTTAATTCATAATTTTTTGTTAATTTCTTTTTACCGTCTGTGAATGTAAGTTTGATTTGTCCCGGTTGGGCAGTTTCTCCGATTTCCAAATAAATAAAAAGGTAATCGGGATTTTCGGGTTTTACGATGTCTTTGATTCGCACATTCGGATAATTCAATTGCACTTGCGATTGGGCAATGTTTTTCCCTTGCACTAAAATCTGTAATTCGGTATTTTTCATGCCTACCCACCAAAAAGCGGGTTCCATGCGGGTAATTTCGACTGCCGTTGCAGACAGTGAAAATACTACTAATGCTATAATAAAAAATAACTTCTTCATTTGATTTTAATTTTATAATTTAAGTTATCCTCCCCCTGCCCCCTCCAAAGGGGGATAGCTGACGCACGATTTTACCTATTTGATAAATTTGAAAGAAACGTTTTGTCCGGTTAATTGGACATTCAAAATATAATAACCTTTCAATAAATTAGCGATTGAAACAACGTTTTCTCCTTGCGTTTGTTTAAGTAAAATACCGTTGATATTATATATTTTAGCGGCAAAAACGGGTTCATCAGTAAGAATTGTCAAATAATCAGCTGTTTGTTGTAAACCTAATTTTTCTTTTTCTACGTCATTTATTCCCGAAGGAAAATCTATCTTTTTATTAGTCAAAACTTTGAATTTTCCCGGTGCTAAATTGATAGTCATGCTTATGTCGGTTACATTCATTGTTTCTCCGGTCATTACATCATACCATGTTCCTGTAGTCGGGAAATTCGGGTAGGTTGTAGCTGTTGCGGTTGGACTGAAGTTTCCAACAATAACCATTTTCAAATCAGGAGAGTTTAAACAAATACGTCTTCCTCCCCAATTACTAACGCCGAATTGCGTTTCCCAATAAGATTGATTGTCGAAAGCATCGCTGTATTGTTCTCTTAACTTATTCAATTTGAAGTAAGTATCATATAATGCTTTACGTGCCGGAACTTCAACATAATCCCAACGGATTTCTTTCCGGGCAGTTCTGTTATCTTCGCTAATTACGTTTGAGCCTGCTTTTGAGTTGATAGAAAAACCATATCCCACTTCGCCGAATTGCCAAATCATCTTTGCTCCCGGAAGCGGAATAAAGAAAGCTGCATTTAAAGCTGCCCGCTCCAATTGGACTGCCAGATTGGTTTTTATCTCGGTTGTAGCTCCCCAAGTTTTTGCTTTATACATTGTGCGTTCTTCATCATGACTTTCCATATATCCGACCAAATTATTGTTAGACCATGACCTTGTCCAACCGTTGATGCCGGTAAATTCCGAACCGTCTTGCCAACCCATTATAGCCTGACAATAGGCGTGATTTTTGTTTCCCCAAGGCATCATTCCTGTATTGGACAATTCTCTTTCTTCCGAATCTACGGCGAAATGCTCAATAATCATATAGGCATTAGGTTTAACCGCTTTGATTTGGTCGTGATAATCCTTCAAAATCGCAATCCGGGAAGCATCATAATTTGCTGCCGTAGATTCCGTAGATTGTTTTTGGGTAAATCCTTTTGTTAAGTCAAACCTGAATCCGTCGAACTTATATTCTTCCAACAGGAATTTTAAATTGCGTTTAAAATATTCCCTTACTAATGGCGATTCATGATTGAAATCGTGAAATACGCTATATGGGTGGGGTGCATCTACATTAAACCAAGGGTTATCGGCTGCTGTTTTGTTGGTCGCCGCATTCCAATATAATTTGGCAAAGGGGTGCTGTCCGGTGGCATGATTGTATACAATATCTAAAATGACGGCCATACCACGTTTGTGGCAGGCATCAATAAATTTTTTATACATTTCCTTGGTACCGTAGGCTTTATCCATGGCAAAATAATAACAGGGATTATATCCCCAACTGTCGTTTCCGTCAAATTCCTGTGTAGGCATCAATTCAATGGCATTAATTCCTAATCCTTGCAAGTAATCTAATTTGCTCATAACGCCATTCAGGTCGCTTGTGGAAGTAAAATCACGAATCAATAATTCGTAAATAACCAATTTATCCTGTCGAGGCGCTTGGAAATTTGTAACTTCCCAATTATAAGGTGTTTCATTTGTTTGAAATACGGAAACCATTCCATCGTTACTGTTTTTTCCTGCGGGATAAGGTTTTAAATTGGGATAAGTGGTAGATGAAATATATTTATCATTCCATGGGTCGAGCGTTTTTTGAGCGTAAGCATCTCCGACATACAAATTTCCGTCTACAAAATACTGAAAAGCATATTCTACATTGGGTTGCAAATTATTTACGGTCAGCCACCAATAATTACCGTCTTTTTTCATCATATAATCATCATTAGGCTGCCATTCGTTAAAATCGCCCACAATAAAAACATTATTTTTATACGGAGCATACATAATAAAGGTAACGGTATTGTTATCAATTATATTGATTCCGTCCGGAAGTGCCGGACGAGCAGCTGTTTCTACATCTTTCGCTTGAACAGAAAAAATTGCAGTGACAAATAAAAGAATTTGCAACAGTGTTTTCATAAAACCGTTTTATTACTTATTTTATTTAATTCAAAAGAACGCAGATGACGCGGATAACGCAGATTTGCGCGGATTTTTACAATAGTATATTTACTATCTGCGTTATCCGCGTCATCTGCGTTCTTTTCAGGAAACAAATATCGTTTTATTGCTTAACGATAGTACAAGTGTAAGCCGAAGCATCGCCTAATTTCAATGTAATCAAGTAAGTGCCGGCTGAAACTACAGAAATATTGGCACCATTGTAAGTTAGATTGTTTACATCGCCACCAAGGTTGATAGCCCAAGCATTGTTTGCAAGGAATTTAAATTCTCCTGCGGTTAATGTGGTAGTAACAGTCCATTCGCCTGTTGCGGTGTTTAACTCCATTGGTGTAGAAGGAAAATCCCAACCTCCGGGAGTTGCACCTCCAATTATACCCCAATTAGTGGCTGTAATCGTATAAGTATTGGGCTCGTTCGACAAATCAGCTGTCAGGCGGTAGAATCCGTCTTCGGAAACAGTTAAATTTCCTGCATTCCAGGCAGTAGAAAGCGTGCCGGCTACATCACCAACACCATAATTGGGACCGTCCCAATTGGGCTGAGATGTAAACTTGAATTCATTTCCGGCTTTCATATACACATAGCCGTCGAATTTCCAATCAAGTCCGGGAGAAAATATAATCGGAGCAGTATCAGGAGCCCAACCTTGATGTCCGCCGGGAACATACAGTTGTTGTAGCGCATTGCCTAACAATTCTATTTGATAGGTAGATTCCATCATGTTGATGGTAATTCTTACCCACTGCTCTTCCACTACACGCATAGCTTTCCCTGCATCGCCGGCAATCAATATTCCCTCTAAGTCAGTATTGCCATCAACAGGATTGCCAAGCACTCCGTCCCAGCTGTCAGTATCTTTACCGGATTGAGGTACGATTTTAAAATACCCCGACATTTTAACTCTAATGGTAAAAATAGGATCATCATAAACACTCGCTTCACTACGAGAGAATTTATAAGCATCTAAATTTTCAAATTTCCATTCGTTCACATTACCAATCAAATAGTAAGCCGGTTCAATTTTGACATTTGAAAAAACAGTAACGCTAAAAGGCCCGAAATCAGCCGGTTTGGGCATTTGAGATGCCGAAGTGCCTTCCAAAATAGAGAAATAATTCCGGGTATAAATAGTATGCGTTATAGGAGCTTTCGTATTAAACAACTTTTGCACAGCCGCGTTCAAATCAGATGAAAGCACTGTTGCTGCGTTATCTGCACTTGTTGTAACCAATTCTACTACATTTACGAAATCTTTGGTATCGGAGATTTCAGTTCTGAACACAACCGATGCGCCTTCTGCTAATGGTGGCGTAGTTGTTGCTTTCACAACTTGGAGCTCTTGCTCTTCTACTGTTAGCACTAAAGCAGAACTAAAAGCATCGCCTTTAACTATGGTAAAACCGTCAATCACCTGTGGGTCTTCTTGTGGGTTCGATTGTGGGGGTGCCACATCGAGTGCGATTTCATCACATGCGGAAAAACCGGCTACAAGAAGCATTGCTAAAAAGAAATATATTTTTTTCATTGTTTATCAAATTTTATGTTTGTTATTCAACTTTTCCTGTTAGTTTAGTGAAATTGATATGCAGTTTTTGACCAACGCTTCCAAGAGCTCTCTCTTGGTCATCACCTGTTCCTCTAAATACCAATTTACCATTAAGTACTATAAACTCGGTATGCCACCAGTCTTGATCATCGAGTTTGATGCAAGCACGGATTTCTCCATTGCCGACAAATGCAGGCGATACAAAGTTTGCATCCGCACCAAGTGATAAATCGGGAACTGTGAAAAGACGTGCAGCATCAAATGTATCCCAACCTCCGGATGTATCTCCGGTAAGATAAACTTCCGGTTTAAGGAATTGTACATGATAAATATAATCGCGTCCCGAAATTTCGGTTGTTACCACTATAATATACCAGCCCGGATTCCCGATAGTGATATTATCATCGCCCGAAATACCTGCCAATGTTTTAGATGCATCATCAATTTGAGCAGCTTTTATGCCGAATGCGGTGTCGTTCCAATCTTTTACCATATTAAATTTAATTTCGGCATTGTTACCGTCCACTTTTCCTAAATATTGAACAACCCAGAATTTACCCGGTTTTCCCCAAACAGGAACCATTGAGGTTGAAGAATCCCAACTCCAATCGGTAACATTTCCAACAATGTACATATTTTCCGGCATTACCATTGGGTCTAATGCAAAGTAGCTTCTTACTTTCGGTAATTCGATGATATTCGACAACACTTGACGGCTACCGTTTGTCAGTTCGGCAGACAAGCGTATGAAAACCGGAAACGTTTCTGTCGGAAAATCTTCTTCATTTTCAATACCCAACAAGCCCACCAATGCTGTAGCCATTTCGGCTGCACTGACTTCCATTCTTGCCGAAGTAAAGAAAGAAGGAAGTGTAACAAATTCCTCAAACGAATTTTGTGTAGCAATTTGCACCCGGTATATGGTTGCGGCAGTAAAGCCGTAATCCGGTTGGGAAGTGGTAAGCAGAACGGTTTCCGTATTTCTCAAATCATAAATACCGGTAACGTAAGGAGGCGTATTCAACACGAAACTATCCGGAGTTAGTGCCGTCGGATTATCGCGGTCTGTTTCGCAAGCCCAAAAGAAAGTCAAGCAGGCAAGCAACATCATTATATTATATATTTTTTTCATTGTCTTTATTTTTAATGTTTAACAATCATTGGTATTAGTAACCCGGATTTTGTTCCAAATTGCTATTCATTTGAATTTGGTCTACCGGTAATGGGAACAAATTGCGGAAATTAGCGATAGTTGTTCCTGCTTGTGTATTTCCTTTCCATTGCCAAACATAGCTGTTACCGGTAAATTTTCCGAAACGAATCAAGTCTTGACGGCGCCAGCCTTCCCAATACAATTCACGAGAACGCTCGTCTATAATGAAATCAAGCGTAAGTTCGCTTTCGCTGACAGGAGAAGAAAGACCTGCACGAGAGCGAAGTTCGTTTACATAACCTATTGCGGTAGATTTATCGACACCACTGCGAACAACTGCTTCGGCATACATCAAGTAAGCGTCTGCCAAACGGAACAAAGGATAATCGGTATCAACAAAATCTTTATGACTTCCTGTCGTTCCATCGGAAGTTACATTGCGGAATTTAGTTACGCCATAACCGATTTTTGTATTGGAACTCATTTCCGTTAAATCAAGTGTATGTCCTTCGGTAAAAAACATGGCTCGCTTATCGGCAACGTCGAATTTTCTGTAAAGTTCGGGGCGGATTGTTGCTCCATTCCAGCCGCCAACTCCCATATCTACAATTCCTTTATAACTACTCAATGTTTGCGCTTGGATTACAAAAGTCATACAACCATAAGCTTGCAAGTGCAAACCATCTTGTGGGATAAGGAAGATATATTCATTCGCACTACTGTTCGTATTGTTATCGGCAAGGAATAAATAGTTATAATTTGCACCAATCGAATAACCGGCGCCAATTACGTTTTCACACATTTTGATACAATCGGCATTGCGGTTGTTTCCTGTCCAAACTTGCGAATTAAGATAAAGTTTTGCCAAAAGGAACCATGCTGCCGCTTTATCTACACGTCCGTATTCATTTTTACGAGCATCTGTTAAGTCGGGAATAATTGCCAACAATTCACTTTCTACATATTCACACAATTCTGCACGGGTTTTCATTTCCGGAAGTACTCCTAAAGGCACATTTTCATCAATAAAACCAAAATTTCCGAACAAGTCGATTGCGTGAAAATAGGAGAGGGCACGGAGAAATCGAGTTTCTGCACGAAATACTTTTACCGTAGGAATCATATCTGCCTGACCGCGACTGTTCATTTTTTCATCGCTCGTAATGTTCAAAAACTCGCTTGTTACACGTGATTGATAAGCGATACGAAGATACATGGCACGAATAAACTGATTGGAAGTATTCCAAGTTCCGGTTACCAATTCGGGAATACCGGCATCGCCCCATTTAAGTACGGTTTCGTCGGTGGTAATTTGTTGCATTACCCAATAGGCACGCATATATTGTCCGTAACCGGCATCCAAACCTTGAATATCTGATGAACCTGCATCAGTTGGTCCGCTTACTGCCAATCCTGCATAAAGTTTGCCGAGATTTTGCTTGTAAGCTCCCGGATTGTCTTTGAAAATCTGGTCGGTAATAATCGTATCATCTTCGGGGATTACATCCAAATCGTTCATACAAGCGCTAAGGAAAAGCGCTGAAACAGCGGCAAATGCCACATATTTTGTTATTTTAAATATATTTTTCATATCAATAAATTTTAGAGATTAAAAATTAACATTCAAACCTACAAGGAATGTGCGCGGACGAGGATATAAATTATTAACTACGCCTGCTTGATCTCCTCCAATAGCTACTTCGGGGTCATTCACATTTGCTTTCGTGATGGTAAGAATGTTTTGTGCCGAAACATAAACACGCATACCTACATCTTTCACATTGAAATTATAACCTAAAGTTGCATTATCCCATTTCAAGAATGAACCGTTTTCAATCCACTCGTCGGAAACTCGTTTCATATCATCGGGAGCAAGGTATTTATCGGAAATAATATTGCTCAAATAAGAACCCGAAGGATTGAGTTGCTGACGATATGAATTCATAGCAGCAATTTGGTTATAAATGTAGTTGCCAACACTTGCACGCCATGCCATTGAAAAGTCGAAGTTTTTATACGATAGACTGGTAGCTAACCCCATGGTTGTAACAGGATTAGGACTGTGGAAGAAATATCTGTCTTTACTGTCGATTTTTCCGTCGCCGTTCAAATCTTCAAATACACCTTCGATAGCTTTTCCTTCTTCGTCATATACTTGTCTGAAAACGTTGTAGGTGTAGGGTGCATGATTTAAATGGAAAATTGCAATAGGTATTCCGCCACCGCCGCCTGAAACAAATACACGTTCGTTACTTGCACCTTCAGGGTAGTCAATAATTTCCAATCTGTTTACAGCAATATTATATGAAACATCCCAATTGAAAGCACCTCGTTTCGGGTTATTGATAATACCATAATTTAAACCAAGTTCAATACCTTTGGTCGAAAATGCACCGCTGTTCATAAACATTTGATTTGCAAAATTTCCACCTGCAAAAACTTGAATGTTGGCCAATAAATCTTTTGATTCCTTATAGTAAGCATCAACCGAACCATTCAGGCGATTTTTCATAAAACCGAAATCCAAACCTACGTTATAAGTTGTTGTTTCTTCCCATTTCAAATCAGGATTGTATGCCATCGGATAAACAGGGAAATAAAATTGATCTCCCATAGGATATTGAGAACTCGTATTTGCACCAACTCCGTAAAGAGGCAAGTAGCGGTTAGTATTTACTTTTTCATCTCCATAGATATTTTGCTGTCCGGTAATACCCCAACCCAAGCGAAGTTTCAAATTAGAAATCAGTTCTTGGTCTTTCATAAACGATTCTTCAATGGCACGCCATGCAAAACTTGCCGAAGGGAAAATACCCGACCGTTTATCGGGAGCAAACATCGAAGAATGGTCGTTACGAAGGGTCAAAGTCAATAAATATTTTTCGTAGAATGATAAGTTAGTACGTCCGAAGAAAGAAATCAACACTTTGGGAGTGTAGAGTATGTCGTGCTTAAATTTATCTTCATTTAACAAACCGTTATCAAACATCATTCTATCACCACTATTAAATTCATCTCCGCGATTAAATTTTTGATAAGAATAACCGCCTGTCGCATCCAAACGGAAAGCACTTGTTAACTGTTTGTTGTAGTTCAAATAGAAATCAAGCAATTGGTTTGTCGATACTCCTTTGTTGTGCCATTCTCTTCCGAGTGGAGTGTTTTTTCCATTTACAGTCTGAATTGTGGCAGCTATTTTGTTTGTTTTCGAATCTTCGTTCCAATTTTCTGTTTGTAAACCGAGATTAAGAACTGCTTTTAAGCCATCTACAAAAGGTATGGAATAGTCGAACTGTATATTTCCCCATAATTTCTTAACTTCAGAAGTATGGTCAACTTCTCTCAACATGGCTACAGGATTGCGTGGTGCAAGGCTCTCAATAGAATAATTGTCATTATCGCCATAATCAGCTCCCCATTCAAAATAACCCAAATATTTTCCGTTCGGGTCACGCTTTCCGTTTTCGGTTACAAAAACCGGTTTGGTGGGATCGAAGAAAACAGCAGTACCGATTGCACCTTCATCGGCTTTGTTGTATTTTTCAAATGATCCGTTGGCATTAAATTCCACTTTCAAGGTTTTATTAAAGAAAGTCGGAGTTAAAGATACACTTGCGTTTCCACGTTGATAACCCGAAGTAATAAGCAATCCGGGAGTGTTGTTGTAACCAACGGTAACACGCGCAGGCATAAAGTCGGCAACTTTACCGAATGCCGAAAAATTGGCATTTGTTCCGATTTGATTTTCAAAAATTTGGTCTTGCCAATCGGTGTTATAGATTTTTCCGTTAAAACCCAACATGGCAGCAGAGGCTTCAGAAAAGTTTTCAACCGCTTTAATAAAGTCGGGTTGACTGAGTGCTTCTACTTTCCACGGCAAAGTGATTACCGAAGTTTGTAAATCTAAATTGAATTTCCATTTGCCGTCGCCGCCTTTTTTAGTAGTAATAAGGATTACACCGTTTGATGCACGAGATCCGTAAATCGCAGTTGCGGAAGCATCTTTCAAAACAGTAAACGACTCAATGTCGTTGGGATTAATTTGCGAGATGGACGCATCTTTCAAAGGCAGTCCGTCTACAACAATAAGCGGATCGTTGCTTGCGTCCAGAGAAGCGCCGCCACGAATACGGATTTGCGAACCGGTTCCGGGGTTTCCGTTGGGAATGACCTGTACGCCCGGCATACGTCCCGTAATCAAGTTATCGGCTGTTACAATCGGGCCTTTGTTCATGTCTCTTACCGTGAGCAATTCAACAGCACCTGTTGCATCTTGTCTTCTCACTACTCCATACCCGATTACCACTAACTCTTCCAATAACTGTGCATCTTCTTTTAACACAATTTTCAAAGGAGAAGGTTTACTTACAGAAATTTCTTGCGTTACATAACCAACGTAAGAAATTACTAACACGGCATTCCCCGCAACATCTGATAATTGGAAATTACCGTCTAAATCTGTCACTGTACCGGTAGCTGTTCCTTTCACGACTACCGATGCACCGATGGCCGGTTCTCCTGAAACATCTACAACTGTTCCTGATACGGATTTTGAGTTTTGAGCAGAAACACTCAAACTAATCAACACGCATATAATTAAGGTATATGCCCGTTGAAGTCCTTTCAAAAGTAGTTTACTCTTCTTTTTCATGTTCATGATATTTTTGTTAATTAAATATAGAATTTAAGCAAAGATATGTTTGAAGAGAAAACAAAAAAATATGTCTAAAAAAAATCTAAATAGGCGAAAAATTTAAATCATTGATAATCAATGATTTAAATGTTATTAATAACCTGACTTCGACAAAGATTCACCCTAAAAATTTCCCCAAAATTTTTTGTCGAACAAAGGCTCGATAATCTTGTGTTTTTTGGTTAGGAGCATAGTTTTGGTTAGCGTTTCTCCGCTTGCGGGCAGTTTGATTTTCAGCGTAGTTATGGTTTTGGCAGTATTCAGCACTTTGTCCACGCTTAGATTGATACCACTTGACTTTAATATTCGCTCTAATTCTTTGTAAACTTTGTAGGCAACGAAGCAAACGCAGACGTGCGCTTCGATTCGCTTTGGCGTGAAGTGGAATATTGGACGCATTTCGAGTGTGCCTTTGGTTACGCGATAAGCACGCTCAATAACCCACAAGCCGTTGTATTGTTCGCAAACATCTTTTGGTTCAAGCGTGGTGTTGGTTAGGTATCCTTTTAATCCGTCCCATTTTTCATCTTCGCGGATTTTATCCTGATTGATAGCCACTTTTACGTCATCGGCTATTTCCAAAAACTTGTTGTAACCGCGATTATTGAGGTTTTCTTTCGTTATTGTTCCTGACTTACAGGCTGTTTTGAGGCGTTTTACGCCCTTTTCGCGATTGTATCTGTCCTTTTTTGCCCGATTGTCGGTGTAACCGATTATCAGACGCGAATCACCTTTTTTCGTTTCGTGGAAAATACCGTCTTTTTTCTCTTGCGATAAAATCCATTGTTTGATTTCATTCGTCTCATTTTTGATTCTTGCGCCGATAATGTATTTATAATTGTCTGATTCTAAAAGCTCAAGGTTTTTCTTGTTGATTAATCCCGAGTCGGCTACAACAACGAAATCTTCCAAATTGAACCGCCTGACAAAATCTTCGACAACAGGTATCATTGTTCTGCCTTCGTATTGCGAACCGTTGAAAAGCGAGTATGAGAGCGGATAACCATCGCGGCTGACCAACAGTCCGAGCACAACCTGCGGTTGTGCGTGTTTGCCGTCTTTGGAGAAGCCTCGCTCGCGGAAATCGTCGCCGTGGTCGGTCTCAAAATAAAGTGTGGTTACGTCGTAAAACACAATCCCGATTCGCCCGCCCAGAATCCTGCGCGTGTGTTCTACGCTGATTTGCTGGATTTTATCCTGCAAGGTATTGTGCAGACGATCTAAATAGCGATAAATTTTGTGAAGTTCAACATCTTCATCGAAATAGGATTTGAGATAATCCACCGTTCCGGATTTGCTCGAAGGCTGACACAGGCGGGCAATAACCAAATGTTTCAAAATGTCATCGTCTATCGCATCGAAACCTACAAGTTTAAACACCTCGTTGAGAATCAATTGCGTGCCATTGAGCAAAATATTCTCAATATTGTTCAACAGATACTCCGTAACTTGTTTTTCCTCACGCTCACGCTCGGCAAGGGCGAACATATCGCGATTACCGCAGTGAGCGGAAAGCCACCGCTTGCCTTCGAGATAGAGGCGCTCAATCTCTTTTGGATCGGAACTAACTCCGATAGTTCTTAACTCACGGAATCTGCCACCGCTTTTATCTATTACAACAACACTCGTTGTGCCTGACCTGTTATTCCTTTTGCGTACAAACATAATGTCCCAAAAATAGTCATTTTTCTGTCGATTCACCCAAAATGGAGAATCAATATTCATAAACAGCTCATTGGTAGATAGTTAAAAAACAACAAGAAGAAAAGCGTCGAAGTCAGGAAAAAAATATGTCTAAAAAAAATCTAAATAGGCGAAAAATTTAAATCATTGATAATCAATGATTTAAATGTTATTAATAACATTTAAATTCTAAGTAAATCCAAAAAAATTAATTCCCGATTTTCATGATTTGTTCTTCTAACGAATCTTTGAAAAGGGACTTATGTTTAAGTTTGGAACGGTAGGTATATACCGTTGTAATGGAGTAGCGCAAGAAAGCGGCGATTTTCGAACTGTCGTTGATACCCAAACGAATCAAGGCATAAATGCGTAATTCTGTGGTCAACAATTCGCCGGGCTTGACGGTTTGTTTTTCTTCTTCCGGAAATAATGCGTTAAAATCCTCTATGAAAGTCGGATAGATTCGTAAAAAAGTTTCATCAAAATTGGTATGGAAGTCGTTTAGTTCCTGTTCGATGTGAGTAGTCGATTTGAGTGCTTTGTATAATTCTTCCAATTTTCCCGAACCGGCAATGCGATTTAAGTTCCGGCGATAATTGTCCAATTTTTCTATATAGTTAGAACACAGGTCGATAAATTTCCCTAAATAAGTTTCTTTTATCAAATTGGTTTCAGATAACTTTTGATTTACATTTTCCAAATCGTTATTAAGAGAATGTAATTTTTTGTTGGATTCCCGCAAATCTTCGTTCAGTTTACTCAATTTCATATTTGTATGATACAATTCTCTCCGTATTCTGGCGATTCGTTTCATTTGCCGGTACACATAAACGATAGTAGCAGCCAAAAATACTGATAAAATACTGACTAACAGCAAGTAAGATCTCAATTCTTTTTGTTGATTCGCTACTTTGTCTTGATAGGCGCTATTGATAATCGGAAAAATACGTGTGATTTCATACGTTCGGAAACGGGAGTTACAAAAAATGGCATCTTCCATCGAAGATTGAACACATTTGTAGGCGTTATCAATATCGCCTTCTTCATACAATATCAACGCCAATGCCTGTGTGGAAGTATTTTCCTTAACACCATTTTTAATATCGCAAATCGCTGAAATGGCGTAATATTTTTTCTGTAATTCGATATTGCCCTCTTTTTTGTAAATATTGGCTAAAATGTTGGTTAAAATAGCTCTTTCGTGGTCTTCCGACTGAGAATGTGACAGCAGCGAGTACAATATTTCCTTTGCTTCGGAAGTTTGATTCAAGTCTGCCAATTTTTCGGCCGTCATTATTTCATACGATTTGCTTTCCGGTGGAAGAATACTCAACAATGAATCACGGTAATTATTGCTTTTTATAAAATACTTATCATTCATATCCGATTGATATTCTGCATAATAACGATATAATCGTTTGTAGGCTTCCAGATAATTTATCAGCATGGTTTCGGGCAGTTGCTCAATTTGGTTCCGGTCGAGGCTTTCCAAGATATGGATAGATTCAAAAAACTTGCCGGTTTGCCAATACATATAAGCCAGATTCAATTTTGTTTCGTAAAGGTATTCCACATTTCTCAACTTAGCAGCAATCTCAAGGTTATGATTTAGATGTTTAATCGCAGAATCTGTTTGATAGGTGCGATATTCGTCATAAAGCCGTCGATTGACGGAGTAATATTGATTTTCCGTCAAATCGGGAATTTCAAGCATTCTCTTTACGTCCCGGATACGTTCCTCTTTTTCTTCTGAAAAATAAGCTTTGTGAGTTAAAACAGTATATAATTTGTGAAAAATGGAATCATTTTCGGATTTAGCAAACAGATTATTTGTCAAAAACAACAAAACGAAAAGCCCAAAGAACGTTCTCATAACGAATAATTTACATAAAATTTCTAACTGCAAGCGCAAAGTCACTTTGATTTCACGCTACCAACTTAAGGCAAAATAATTAGATACGCAAATTATTTTAGTAAAAAGTTGCTAATCATCATCTGTATATTTTATTCCGACATATTCTTAATATAAGGCAATTCCACAAGTTCGTTAAACCGGTAGAACTTGCGGGCATTTTCGCCCAAAAACAATACTTTCTCTTCTTCGGTCAATAATTTTGATTTTACTACAAAGTCGTATGACATACGGTATGTGATAGCGGTAATGGTTCGCGGGTAATCCGAACCCCACATCAGTTTTTCCATTCCAACAAGCGATGCTGCTTCTTTAATCGCCCACACCGCTCCGGTAAATGGGTAAAATTCATCATTAAACAACCATGTAATTCCACCGGATTCAATCATCACATTCGGGTGGCGCGCCAACTTAACTTGTTCCTGCCATCCCGCGCGGGTTACCATTGCAAAATGTCCGATTGCAATGCGCAAGTTAGGATATTCGGCTATGATTTCTTCCATTTCGGCCACTTGTTCTGCTCCGGCAGCCAAGTCAACAGATAACAGCACATCGTTTTTTTCCATCAGACGAAACACCTGCATCATTTCATCGCAGGTAAGCATTACTCGCCGGTCGGGCATGATTAGCCGTTCAGCAGGGATTTTAATGGCTTGGAAACCTTGCTTAACCAAAGCCTCAGCATGTTGAAGGTATCCGGGTTGGCGGGCATCCACCATGCCGCAACACAGGAACCGATTGGGATACCGTTGCTGTACTTCCCACAAATAGTCGTTTTGAAGT
>Ga0209628_10000602_pt1 | contig 22386 bp, 14 predicted proteins | sample TergutCu122P4_FD_187285 | JGI IMG/M metagenome (GOLD analysis project Ga0209628, IMG submission 187285) | Cubitermes ugandensis P4 segment gut microbial communities from Kakamega Forest, Kenya - Cu122 P4 (SPAdes) (version 2) | ecosystem: Host-associated > Arthropoda: Insects > Digestive system...
GTGGGAAAACTTTTTTGTGTCGGAACGAAAAAAATTCAATTTGTATAATCTTCGATTTGTGAACTCCTATTTTTGGCGTACTCAACAACAACAAGAAATAGATTTGATAGAAGAAAGTGATGGAAATTTTTACGCTTTTGAGATTAAATGGAGTGAAAAACGCAAAGTTACTTTCCATGAAAATTTTTTGAAAGCCTATAATCCCAAAGAAACAAATGTAGTATCCCCTCAAAATTATTTGAATTTTTTGACCTATTCATATTAAAAATTAAACCATTGTAAGACGAGGCAGTTTATATCTACATCAATGAAATTCATAAACAAAATTCTTGCAAGTTTTTTTATCGGATTGGTAAAACTCTATCAATTTACGCTTTCTCCGTTTTTGGGGAAACAGTGCCGGTTTACGCCCACTTGTTCGCAGTATGGCATTGAGGCGTTGCAAAAACACGGCGCGTTGAAAGGCAGTTGGCTGACGTTAAAACGGATTGTGCGCTGCAACCCGTGGGGGGGGAGCGGATACGACCCGGTTCCGTAGTGAATACAGTTTGATAAATCTCTGTGTCTCTGTGCTGAATCAACTTTGGTTTTAATGATTTTGCCTTTTTGATTGAAATATATTTTTCAATAAGATGAACCATTTCGTAAAACTTAAAAAAATAAGTTTTAGTCGGGCTTCGCTTTAATCTTTTATTAATTTTGCAAACATTTTTAAAAAAAAATAGCAAACACATTAATTATTGATTATGAAGATTTTAGTTTTAAATTGCGGGAGTTCCTCTATAAAATACCAATTGGTTGATATGGATAAAGACGCAGAAATTATGGCAAAAGGGATTGTTGAACGTATCGGCTTGGAAATGGGTATTTTTACTCATAAACCCAGATATTGGGATAAATATTCTATTCAAACCCCCATCCCTGATCATGAAATGGGTATTAAATTGATTTTAGAAGCATTACAAGATAAAGTACATGGCGTTATTCCCTCTTTGGAGGCGATAAATGCAGTAGGACACCGTGTGGCGCATGGTGGAGAGTATTTCAAAGAAAGTACGATAATAGGAGACAAGGAACTGGTAGAGATTGAAAAACTTTGTGAATTGGCACCGTTGCACAATCCGGCAAACTTGATGGGTATTAAGGTGATGATGAAAATGCTACCCAAAGTGAAACAAGTGGGCGTTTTTGATACTTCTTTTCATCAAACTATGCCGGTGGAAGCCTACTTATATGCCATTCCTTATAAATATTACGAAGAAAATAAAGTGCGGAGATACGGATTTCACGGCACAAGTCATCGGTTTGTTGCGCCAAAAGCCGCAGAGCTGTTAGGAAAAAAATATGAAGACCTTAAAATTATTGTTTGCCATTTAGGAAACGGCGCATCGGTTTGTGCTATCAAAAACGGAATCTCTGTAGATACTTCCATGGGATTTACGCCGGTGGAGGGCTTAATTATGGGTACCCGCTGCGGTGATTTGGATTTGGGAGTTTTGCTCTATATTGCAGAAAAAGAAGGAATGGACTTTAAGGCGATGAATGCATTTATCAATAAAAAATCCGGTGTGGCCGGAATAGTTAACGGCAGTTCCGACATGCGAGATATTGAAGCCGGTTGCGAAGCCGGAGACGAACGCAGCAGGGTTGCTTTCAAAACCTATTGCTACCGCATCAAAAAATATATCGGCGCGTATGCTGCTGCCATGGATGGGGTAGATTTAATAGTGTTGACAGGTGGAGTAGGTGAAAACGACAAAAATGTTAGAGCCGAAGTTCTCGGAAATCTAACTTATCTCGGCGTGGATTTTAATCCGGATGCAAACCATGTTCGCGGAGAAGACCAGCTTCTTACCAAACCCGGAAGCAAAACTGCCGCCATGGCTATCACTACCGACGAAGAGTTGGTCATTGCCACAGATACTTTAAACTTAGTAAAATAAAACAACAAAACCATGAAACGTCTTTTGTTTATCTTTTTTATAATTAGTAGTTTTACACGGCTATTTGCGGTTCCGGCATATCCCCATCCTGTTGTTTTTACACAACCCAACGGCGAACAAGTTACGCTCATTATGCAGGGCGATGAATTAGTTAGGTTTGCCCAAACATTAGACGGATATACCCTTCTGTATAACAATGAGGGGTATTTTTGTTATGCCCAAAAAAATATATCCGGAGATATTGAGCCTTCTGCTTTTTATGCTGAGGAAATATCAAAAAGAAGCGTGGAAGTGGAAGAGTTTCTAACTCATATATCCAAAGAATTGCCGTATAGCGAGATGCAAATGTCTGCATATCAACAAATTCGAAATGTAGTTGAAAATGAAAACAGGAATAGGAAAGGGAATACTACCGGAGTCAGAAAACTTTTGGTGATCTTAATGGAATATCCTGATAGACCCTTTGTTTATACGCAAGAGGATTTTTATAATCTGTTTAATCAGATAAAATATACTGAATATGGTGCCAATGGCAGCGTGAAGGACTTTTTTTTTGAATCTTCTTACAATAAATTGGATGTACAAACTACGGTGGTAGGGCCATTTACCGCAAAAAATAAACATGACTATTATGGCAATGATTTTGAAAATGCCAGAGAACTTGCAACAGAAGCGGTTTATGCAGCACATGGAGCCGGAGTTAATTTTTTTGATTTTGCAATAGACGGAGAGGTCTCCAGTTTTTATATGATTTTTGCAGGGAACGGCCAAGAGGCAGGTGCCGGAGCAAGCAGTATTTGGTCTCATGCCTGGTCTGTTTATCCGCCTATTTATTTAGATGATGTGAAAATATCTTCTTATGCCTGTTCTCCCGAGCATCGAGGGGCAAGTGGTACTGCAATTACCCGAATTGGTGTAATTTGTCATGAATTCGGACATTCGTTGGGCGCACCTGATTATTACGACACGAATTATGGAACAGGCGGACAATATGAAGGCACAGGTACATGGGACTTGCAAGCCAGCGGAAGTTGGAACGATAACGGAAGAACACCTGCCCCTCCAAACCCACATTCCAAAATTTATATCTACGGATGGGCAACCGCCATGGAATTGGATAGCGCACAAACCGTTACTATTCCATCGGCACGCCTTTACGAGAATGCTTTTTTTCGCATAAATACACAAACTCCCGGTGAGTATTTTATTCTTGAAAATAAAACAAGGGGGGGATATGATAATTATATTCCGGGTGTAAATATGTTGATTTATCACTGCGCAGCTGACCTAATCGGCATGAATACCACCAGCCCTCAAAAATTTTATCCTGTGGCAGCCAATGCGCCGGTAGATTTACCTAGCGCAGGAACAAACTATCAATCTCATTATGGTACCATAAACTCTGCAAAATGTACTTGGCCCGGATATACAAAAAAAACAGAATTTACCGATCTTACGACTCCTGCCATGCTCTCTTGGGATAGACAACCTACAAATTTGCCCATTACCAATATTTCAGTACAGGGAAATTATATTACTTTTGATATCAAAGGAGGTGGAAAAAAAAACGATTATATTGTTTTTTTACCAAACTTCCACGGCTGTACCGTTAAACCGGAACCAGAATCCACTTCACCGGTATCGGAAGGGGATAAATTTGAATTCAAAGTATCCATAGACTCTATTTATAATCAATCAAAAATAATCGTAAAATCTAATGGGAAAATTATTACTCCTTCCCATGACATCTATACGCTTTCCGATATTCAATCCGATCAAGTAGTAACTATAGAAGGTTTGAAAATAAATACGGTAAAGATTTCCGCGAGTTCTACAGAAAATGGTACTATTTTTCCGGAGGGGATCATTGAGGTATCTGTCGGAAATAATCAGCATTTTGAGATTGACCCCGATCTCGGATTTAGTATAGAAGATGTTTTAGTGGATGGAATTTCGGTAGGACCGGTAGAGAGCTATGTATTTAAGAATACAACAGAATCTCATAGTATTGTTGCTCGTTTCAAGTATGGGGATAAATATTTTATTTACCCTTCTTCAAATAGTTTACATTTTTCAACCCATCCCGGAATTTGCTCAGAATATCAGATAGTAACGATTACTTCCCCCAAGTTAGCCGACAATATTACAGTAATTGCCCCGGATAAATTTGAAATATCAGATAAAGGGAAAAAGTGGTATAAATCTTTTTTAATAATTAAAACACATATTCCTTTTAACCTATATGTTAGATATTGTCCCAAAGAGGAGGATAGTGAAAATATTTTGGAAAAAATAACCCTTTGCTCAAAAGAAGCCTATTCAGAAATTGTTTTAACAGGAGAAATCGTGTTAGATATTCCTGCAAACGAAAGGTCAAAATTTATAGTTTATCCTAATCCCACCACGGGAGAATTACGAATTACAAATTACGAATTACGGATAGACAATGTGGAGATTTATGATGTTTTTGGTAGAAAAGTATATGATGATAAAAATTCTTACGGTCTTACGGTCTTACGGTCTTACGATCTAACAACTGACGGGGTGGGTATCGATCTTACGGCCTTCCCTGCCGGTATCTATTTCCTGAAAATCACCACCGAAACAGGATTTGTAATGAGAAAAGTAGTGAAACAATAAAGTTAATAAAGAAAAATAATGAATTTATCCTTACTCCGCCCCCTTGTATTTTTTGATGTAGAAACTACCGGTTTAAATATCGGAAAAGATAAAATTATAGAACTGGCTTTATTAAAAATTAATCCCGATGGTAGCGAAATAGAAAAAGTATGGCGTTTTAATCCGGAAATTCCTATATCAAAAGAAGCTGAAGCAGTGCATGGAATATGCAATGCTGACCTGAAAAAAGAACCGCTTTTTTCGGAAAAAGCGGATGAAATTCTTGAATTTCTCGAAAATTGTGATTTAGCAGGATATAATTCCAATAAATTTGATTTACCCCTTTTAGTAGAAGAGTTTTTAAGAATAGAAAAAGATTTTGACTTAAAAGATAGACAATGTATTGATGTACAAAATATTTTTCATAAAATGGAACCCAGAAATTTAAAGGCGGCTTATCGTTTTTATTGTCAGAAAGAACTCATTGATGCGCACCAAGCGCTTGCAGACAGCAGAGCGACTTTTGAAATACTAAAAGGACAAATGGTCAAGTATATGGGTAAAACCTATGAAGATACCAAAACAGGAAAAATTACAATATTTTACAATGATGTAAAAGCACTCAGCGATTTTTCCCGTGAACATCGTACTGTGGATTTTGCAGGACATATTGTTTTTAATGAAAATGATGAAGAAGTTTTTAATTTTGGAAAATATAAAGGAGTGCCTGTAAAAAAAGTTTTTGTTTTAGAACCCCCTTATTATGATTGGATGATGAAAGCCGACTTTCCGCTGTACACAAAGAAAATAATTACAAGAATATATAGAGAGGCGAAAGGTATGCGGTAAACAGATATAAAAAGCGCAACAAATATTCAATATTTATACAAAAAGGAATAGAAATAGCACAAATTACTAAAAATAGAAGTAATTCATTCTCAAACAAAAAAAAAGAAAAATATTTTATAATCTCTTGATTTTTAAAAGAATATAATATTTTTTGAAGATTTTGAAGGGGTAAAAATTCAACCGATGTTTTCTTTAGCGAAAATTTATTAAAATACTAAAAATTAAGTAGTTGTTTTTTTTTTTTAATAAATTTTAAATATTTTTTCGCAACAAAAAATAAATAATTTATCTTTACGCCCTTAAAAGAAATCTTTCAAATTTATGTTTAATATAATTTAATGGCTATGATTAAAAAGTTACTCTTTACACTTTCTCTGTGTATGTTAGTTGGGAACGCAATTTACGCCCAAAGTACCATTAAAGGGGTTATAAAAGATGCAAACGGAGGTCCGCTCCAGTATCTTCAAGTCCTTTTAAAGCAAGACGACAAGGTAGTAAATATGGCAATTACCGATGATGCCGGTTCTTATCAAATCTTTGGCATTGCTGCCGGTACGTATGATATCAGTACGCTCAGTTCCATAACTTGTGCAACTTCCCATACAGAAAAAGGTGTTTATGTTTCAAGTTCGGAGGTAAAGTTTGTTAATATTACAATTAACTGCTCTACCGAGTTGGAATTCGTGGAAGTAATCTATGTACCTCCCGTTTTCTCACAAGACAATACGACTTCTGCTCAAAAGTTAACCGGAGACGAAGTGCGTAAAACCCCAGGTCGTTCCATAACCGCAGCCCTTGCTAATTTAGGAGGGGTTTCGAGCGTGGACGGCAGAATGACATCAGTGCGTGGAAACCGGAGTGATGGACAAGTTATGATTATTGATGGTGTACGTGCTCGTGGAAACACGGGTATTACCATGTCTTCTATTGAAAGCGCCGAACTTATTCAAGGGGGTATCCCCGCAGAATATGGAGACGCGACGAGTGTTGCGGTGATTACTACACGAGGAGTTGGAAAAGACTATCATGGAAGCGCAGAACTCCGAGCTTCCTTGGAAGGATACGGCCAATTTACAGGTTCTGTAAGTGTATCCGGACCTATTCTTAAAGGAAAAACCCCACAAGATCCCGCACGAATGGGATTCTTTTTCTCTGCCGAAGGAGATTATAATATTGATAGCCAACCCGCAGCCGGAGGTACTTGGGTAGCCAAACCCAGTGTAATTAAAGATATTTCAGCCAAACCAATAGATTATCGATTCGAAAATAATACTTTCGCCAGATATTACAGAACCAGCGAATTAGGTCCTAATGATTTCAAAAAAACAAGAGTACGCCAAAATGCAGAAGATTGGGGATTTATTGCGCAGGGAAAAATTGATGTAATGGGAGGAGGAAAAGATGCACGCGGAAGACCCAAAAACAACCTCCGCTTCTCCCTTAGCGGTTCATATCAATATATTCAGGCAAGAGACTGGGGATTAGGCTCAGCGCTCTTTAACTCCAAAAATAATGGAATCGTTACAAACAATACACTTCGTTTAAGTGCCAGATTAAACCACCGCGTAAAAACCGATACGGCTGCAAATGCAATTCTTAAGAATGTAATGTACGACATTAATATTAATTATACATTATTTAATAGGAAAAACCAGGACATAAATCACAAAGATAATCTTTTCGGATATGGATACATTGGTAAGTTTACGTCTTCAAGAAGTGATAAATATGTTTTCTTAGATGAATATTTCTGGCAAGATTCCATTAAAGTAAAAAATATTTGGAAGTTAGACCAATATCAAACCGTTGATAATGTGTCTTTTGATCCAAACGGATATCTCAAAAACGGAAAATATTATAATCCTGATCTAGTACCCTACACCAAAAATTTTGTTGATTTTATTGATAAAGTAACAGAGGGTAATCCCGGTAGTTGGGGTTTAAATAATGATGTTTACCAAAGTTTTGGAGCACTTCTTAACGGAGATGCCCCTCCTTCTGTTGCGAACAGATTATTTCAAGCACCGGGAGTACCTAATTCTGACTTTGAAAAAGGAAAACAGGAAGCTATTGGTGCGAAAGCAACACTTTCTCTAAATATTCAAGACCATGAAGTTAAATTTGGATTTGAATTGGAAAAACTTACGAATAGAAGTTATAGTATTAGCGCAAGAAGCCTTTGGTATCTTATGAGACAATTAACTTACGGTACAGAATTGCGCCCAATGGATTTTGGTAATCCGTACTGGAAATGGGGGGGAAATATAGGCCCTGCAGATCTTCCGAATGGAGACACCCTGATGTATCCCATATTAACCGATAAAATTAGCAATTTTGATTTAAATCTTAGACAAAAATTAGGAATTACAGAAAGGGACAAATTTCTTGATGTTAACAGCTATGACCCCGCTATCTATTCTTTAGATCTTTTTTCTAATTATGAATTGTTAAATATGGGAAATAATTATGTTTCCTATAACGGCTATGATTATACCGGTAAAATTTCTAATAAAAAAATAAACTTAAAGAATTTCTTTTGCGAAGATGAACTGAAACCCGGTGAAAAAATAGACCTGAATAAAAAAGGTAGATTTAATATTGGCGCGTTTGAACCTATCTATCTGGCGCTTTTCTTACAGGATAAATTTTCAATTTCAAATTTGCTTTTTAATGTGGGATTACGTTTAGATTATTTTAATGCGAATCAATATGTATTAAAAGATCCTTTCTTACTCAAAGGAGTGCGTACCGTACAAGATATTAAAAATGAATGGACAGATGTGGTAATTCCTGACAATGTTGGAGCAAACTGGATCCCGTATGTATCTATTGCAGATTTTGATATTAAATCGGCTCCCCATACCATTGTAGCGTATAGAAATGGAAAAACATGGTATAATAGTTTAGGACAAGAAGTTGCTGATCCTATGAGCTATTTGGGTACAGGTGGTCCTGTTTTGAATAAACTTTCCGATCCGGACAATCCGGCAAGAGCTTCATCCAATGCTTTTAGAAACTATAAACCTCAATGGAATCTCATGCCCCGTATCTCTTTTTCTTTCCCGGTTTCTACCAATTCACTTTTTTATGCACACTATAATATTATTGCAACTCGTCCCACTAATTTGCAAATGAACCCTATCGCATATTTATTTATTGATAAATATAATAATTCAGATAATATCATTAGCAATCCAAACCTTCGTGCACAAAGAAGTGTGGATTATGAAATTGGATTTCGCCAAAAAGTGGGCGAAAATGCGGCACTTAATATTTGTGCATACTACTCTGAAAAAAGAGACCAAATTCAATCTTACCGATTTACAGGTGCCTATCCAAACACATATTATTCATACGAAAACCAGGATTTTGGAACAGTACAGGGATTTATGTTGGAGATGACCATGAGAGGTACTAAAAACCTAACCTTCCGTGCAAGTTATACCTTGCAGTTTGCTAAAGGAACCGGATCAAGTTCAGGCTCAAACCTTGCGATTATTGCTTCCGGCCAACCTAATTTAAGAACGTTAACGAATTTAAGTTTCGACCAACGCCATAGAATCACTGCAAATATAGACCTTCGTTTTGATCAAGGTGTAAATTATAATGGACCCATAACGGTAAAACAAAAGAAAGGAACCGATACCAAAAAAGAGATCAGATGGTTTGAAAATGCCGGAGTTACATTACTTCTTTCTGCTGCTTCGGGTATGCCTTATTCCCGTTCCGGTGTGGTTTATTCTGCATTAGGATGGGGAGAGAGAACCAAACCCCAATTGCAAGGAGCGGTGAATGGAGCAAATATGCCCTGGACTTTCCAATGTGATGTGCGTATTGAAAAAGCTTTTATACTTAATTTGGCAAGCAAAAAAGATAAAAATGAAAGCGGAAAAAGAAATAATAAACCGGGCTTGTTAAGTGTATATTTAGACTTTGTAAATATTTTGAATATAAAAAATGTACAAAGTGTTTACCAATATACAGGTAGCGCTAAGGATGACGGATATCTGTCTTCCTCGTTATTTCAACAGTATCAAGTAAAAGGAGATGCTTTTTCAATGCCCTTTTCTTCTGCCGAGAATTATTACAGAATGGCCATAGCAAATCCTTATAACTATACCCAGCCTTTTAGAGTATATTTAGGCGTAATCTTTTCATTTTAATGTTTCACCTTGTAAAATAATATGATATATGAATAATAAATGTAAATTTTTAATTGTTTTATCCCTTATTTTCTGGTTTGCAACCTTTCAAGTTCAAGCCGAAAAATACAAGGGATCTATTGTTGTGAGAAACACTCCTAAAGCTTCTACCGCTTGTTTCCCTCCTGCAAAAAATACGGAACTTTCATTGAATAATGTACGTGCATATCTTAAATCCAATGGAACAATGTGGTTTAGAGAAAATGCAGAGTATGAAGTGCCTAAAGGTTCCGGAAAAACTTCTATGTTTTCGGCTGCATTGTGGATTGGAGGGATGGATGCTTATGACCAGCTTTATGTAGCTGCAATGAGATTTGGACAAGTTGGAAATGACTATTGGACGGGCCCGCTAAGAATGAAAGATGGTACAATTGACCCCGGGACATGTAGTTTTTATGATAATTTCTTCCGAATGACTCGTCTTGAAGTGGAAAGACATAAAGCAGCCTTTGACCCCAGTGTTCCCCGCGATCCTTCTTATGTAATTCCAAAATCCATACTCGAATGGCCTGCAAATCCCCGAAACAGTAATACCGGAGAATCTCAATTTTTAGCTCCATTCTGCAAAGTAGGAGCAGGAGACCCGAATATTTATGAACCTCTAACCGGAGACTATCCTTATTATGATATTGCAAATGAACTTTGCCCATGGACTGAGGCAAATAAAGAAAGAGCAAAAATCTGTCCATGGCTTGATAAAGATATCTCAGAAGGAGGAGTTTGTGACCCTAATGGAAGAATTCCCAATCCAAAAGCTTTACCGATGCCACTCGAAAGAATTTGGACACGTCAACAACAAAAAGATTACGGTTGGGACAATTTGATGATATTTGCAGACCATGTGCTAAAAGGAGATGAAACCGTGTTTTGGTTTTTAAATGACAAGGGTGGTAGTCATACGGAATCTCAAAGTACCAACTCTATCGGACTCGAAATAAGAGTGCAGGCGTTTGCTTTTGCAACAAATGACGAACTTAATAAAATGACCTTCTACTCATACGAAATCATTAACAGAGGATCAAATACACTGAGTGATACTTATTTTTCTCAATGGGTGGATCCCGATTTAGGTTATGCATTCGACGACTTCGTAGGGTGTGATGTAGTTAGAGGTATGGGATATTGCTATAATGGTAAAGAGATTGATGGCGGCGGTGAACCCTGGGCCTACGGTGCAAATCCTCCCGCAGTAGGAGTTAACTTTTTCCAAGGTCCTTACATTGATCCGGACGGATCTGATAATCCAAAATTTAATAAAAATTTGGCGAGTATTAATGGAAACCCGGACCAACAAGAATATTGTAAAAAGTTTGTACACTACATTATAGAAAAATGGGGTACCACTGCTCCTAAAGACCTGACTGAAACACTTGAATCAAAAACACTTACCATAACCCATAAAGACGGATCTACGGAAGTCGTACCGATACGTTGGAATAACCAATTTGCCATAAATGGCGTAAACTTTGGAGATGGTATTGCGGATAATGAACGTTTTGGAATGCGCCGGTTTGTTTATCATAATAATAATGATACTCCAAATGGGGACCCCTCAAAAGCGATTGAATATTATTATATGTTAAAAGGAATCTGGAGAGATGGAAATGTGATGACTTATGGGGGAACTGCCTATAAAAACAGTGATATTGATTGTGACTTTATGTTCCCCGCCGGTACGGACTATTGTAACTGGGGTACCAGAGGAAAAGACCCGGGAGCAAAATATAAGCACGGAGGAAGAGAAGGAAACTGGTCGGAAGAAGTACCCAATGGGGTTGGATCTGAAGCAAATCCTCCTGATGACCGCCGTTTTATGCAATCTGCCGGACCTTTTAAATTACGTCAAGGAGCTTGCAACTACATTACGGTAGGTATTCCATGGGCACGAAGCACACAAGGTGGAGTGGGCGCTTCAATTTCTTTACTAATGGTTGCTAACGATAAATGTCAGGCACTTTTTGAAAACTGCTTTAAATTGATTGATGGACCGGATGCCCCAATTTTAACCATTAGAGAATATGATAAAAAATTAATTTTCCTATTAAGTAATGACCCTGCAGGAAATAATAAAAATGAAGATTATGAAGAAGAAGATGGTCAAATTCCATCCGCCGAACTTTTGCCCTGGATAAAAGATGTAGATAGAAGTTACAGATTTGAAGGGTATCAAATCTATCAGGTTACCGGACCCGAAGTGGGTGCAAATGATTTGGATAACCCGGACTTAGCCAGATTAATTCGTCAATATGATATCGTAAACTTTGATAAAGGCGGTAATCCCGTAGGCACACTTATTAATTGGGAATTTGATGAAGAGATGCAACTCGCAGTTCCTAAAACTAAAGTGGTGGGTTCAAATACCGGAATTAAACACTCTTTTGAACTTACCCAAGATGCTTTTGCTACCGGAAATAAACAATTAGTGAATTATAAAAACTATTATTTTATTGCGGTTGCATACGCCTATAATGAATTTTGGCCCTTTAGTATTGACCCTGTGCATGCCCCGGAAGGTTTATTAGGACAGCAACGCCCCTATTTAAGAGGTAGAAAAACAGGTCCCTCATCTGGAGGCGGTTCGGTGGTTCCTATTTTGGGAACTCCCCACCCCCCTACACTGCACCTTGGTGCCGCTACACTGAATTGCGATTACGGAGCAATCCCTAATATTATTCGTATTGATGGTCAAGGAAACGGAGGAGTTGCTTTAGATCTTACTCAGGAAACGATTGATAAAATTGTAAAAGGTGGCGATAAAGGAGATTATAGAGTTAGAGAACTGAAATATGAAAAAAATGCAGGACCTATTAATTTTAGAGTGATTGACCCATTACGCGTAAAACCATTCGACTACACGCTTTTCATTAGAGAACCCTTATTGGATAAAGATAGTGTAAGTCAAAAAGATTTAAATAATATGGAGGTAACCAATAACGCATATTGGGTGCTTACGATCGACCAAACGGTTTCCGATGATGAAATCATTGCAGCAAAATTAGTGGATGGAGATGGAAATCCGATACGTGAGTTTAAATCCAAAGTGAATATTGGACAATATTACGAACAAATTATTTTAGAACTGGGAATCTCTATTGCAGTTAATAATGTTGAGTTTGATAATAAACAACCGCAAGTTCTTCAATACTGGGATAATATTTTGCAAAAGATAAAAGATGAATCTAAAGTTTCTACAGAAGGCAATTATATTGATTATAAAGCAAAATTGATGTATTGCCAACCTAATAAAATTGATGTAGCGAATGATATTGTTTTTGCTAATAATGGACCACGTTGGATTACGGGGTTAGTAAATGATCCCGGAGGACTTCCTTCGCATTGGATACGTGCCGGAAATTATAATCTTGGAACCTGGCAAACTTTCAATGGTGCTACCAAAACACAAGCAAGTCAATTCTATTATTTGTGGAGATTAGAAGATGCGTTCTTTCATACAAACAAAATTACTACTCCCGCTAAAGGATATGGCGTTGCAGATTTTGACCGTGCTTTCAAAGATTATACGGGAAAATTTGGTACTCTTTGTGGCGGTACCTGGGCCCCTTATGTTTTAACTTCTCCTTACGATGGAGCTCCGCAAGCTAAATATGTAACCCCTGAACCAGATCAATATCCTATCCCCACTTTATGCACCGCAGAATCTTATTATGATTTTCAATTAATACAAGATTGGCCCACAAATTATAATCAACCCGGATATAACCAAACCATGATTAATCTGTATTCGGTGAATGTGGTACTCACTCCAAATAAAGATTTGTGGACAAGATGTATCGTTTTAGAATCTTGTTCGGATATTACAAAATCAATAGGCGGCGCTTTGAAAAACGAACCGAGAAAATCGAAATCTGTCGGAAAAGACGGTAAACCCGATGGCTCAAATGACGGATTCGGAGAAAATGGAGATGAAGGTATGGGATGGTTCCCCGGATATGCAATTAATATTGAAACAGGGGAACGTCTGAATATCATGTTCTCGGAAAATTCTGATACAACTTTAGCCAAGTTCGGCGATTTGGTGAATGGAAATGATATGATTTTTAATCCAACTGCAACTTATGCAATGGCAAAAAGAGATGTAAAAGTTCAAATCACTCCGGATTTTGCCCTTGACCTTAAAGCCGGACAAGTCTTTTCACAAATGCAATACAACGCCCTCTTTAATATGTTGGACAATTTCACCGGATTTTTTGAAAGAATCGGAATTGAAAGAATTTGGGGAGGGATGCATTATGTTTATGTTTGTGGAAGCTCCGGTAATACCTCTTCCGTCTTTTATCTGGATAAAGGAATCCCCTCGCTCCTATCTACTCCGAAACGTAATTTTAATCATAATGATGCCGTTTTTAAAATTCAATCTACTCCCGGAAATCCTAATTACGGAGGCTTTTTAGACAAAGAAAAGAAATATCCCTATTTTGATCTCGGACCTTATGATAAAGGAGAATGGTTGGTTCAAAAATTTAAACAATTTTTAGGAGAGGATGCGGGAAGAGAAGTGAAAAAAGCAAAAATGCAATTATATAATAATGTTATGTACACGTATATTCCAATGTTGCCTGAACCGAAAGAACTTCATAAAGAATGGCTGAGTTGCGATGTAACCTTTAAAATACGTGTAACCCGTCCTTATTTGCGTTATATTTCCAGATGGTATGAATCACAGGAACAGAGAGATAAAGACTACACGGTTCCCGAAGAATTGGATAATTTAGGACTCCCTGTTTATAAAATTTCTACCCGTGAATTAGCCCCTACCAGCAACGATGCCCGATTATTTTCATCGGTATTGGATAAAATAAATATTGTACCGAATCCCTATTATGGAGGTTCATTCTACGAAAAAAATGCACTGGATACCAAAGTTAAAATTACCAATTTACCAACCGATCTTAAAAATGGTGCCCCTGTAACTATAAATATTTTTGCTGTAAATGGTATATTAGTGCGTACACTGACAAAAGGAGATAGTAAAACCACCTATGTAGAATGGGACATGAAAAACTTTGCCAATATCCCAATAGCAGGAGGGGTGTATATTATTCATGTAAACTGCCCGGGAATCGGGGAAAGAATGTTAAAATTCTTCTGTACTATGCGTCCCACAGATTTGAATAATTTCTAACCGTAATTAATTAGTAACATTAAAAATTTTAGATTATGAAAAAAATATATAGAACATTACTAATTTGTTTTATGCTCGGATTTTTTGCCGCCGCATTCACTGCAATGGCAGGAAATAGAGACCGTTCAGGTCAGTCCGGAGCGCAACACCTACTTATTGACCCTTGGGCGCGTTCTGCAGGTTGGAGCTCTTGTGGAGTAGCTGAAACCCGTGGATTAGAATCTGTTTTTAGCAATGTTGCAGGCCTCGCCTTCACTAAAAGAACAGAAATTGCTTATTCCCGAACCCAATATCTCGTGGGTTCCGGTGGAGGTATTAATATCAACGCCTTCGGAATAGCTCAAGGATTAACTTATAAAAATAAAGAAACCGGACGAAAAATAGATTTGGGAACCCTTGCTATTTCTGTATTCGCAATGGGGTTCGGAGATATTTATAGAACAACCGAAGAACTTCCCGACGGAGATGGCGGATCAATATTTTCTCCAAAATTGAATTATATCGGTATCCATTATGCAAAATCTTTTAACAGATTTATTCATGGTGGAGTTTCTTTTAAAATTGTAAATGAAAGTATTTCAGACCTTCGTGCAAATGGAATCGCTATTGATATCGGTGTCCAATATCTTGCAGGTCCATACGAAAACTTTAAAATTGGCGTTACCCTCCAAAACTTAGGAGTACCCATGGCTTATAAAGGAGATGGTATTTCAATTCGTGCAGTTCGAGAAGGAACCAAATATGTTGCCTCTTTTGAACACCGCCAGGCAACTTATGAACTCCCGGCACTCCTTACGATAGGCTTATCTTATGACTTCCTCATTTTTGCCGAAGAATATCAAAAAATGAGCAAAGAAGATAAAAAAGCAGAAGGATTGACCCGAAAAGATGCCGTACACCGGATTACTTTAGCCGGCGCTTTTACTGCAAATGCTTATTCCCGTGATAATTTTGCACTGGGTGTGGAATATGGATTTATGAAATACTTACAAGTAAGAGCAGGTTATCTATTCCAAAGTTTTGAAAAAAGAAAAATTGATGGAAAAAATAGGGTTTACGCAAATCAAGACAGCTTCTACTTAGGACCCAGCGCAGGTGTTTCGGTGGGAGTCCCATTAACTAAAAAAGGAAAAGGTAACAACCAGCAACTCTTAATTGACTACGCATATCGTTTTACTAATTTCTGGAAAGGAAGTCATTATATTGGATTGAAATTCTGCTTATAATAAATCCTTTTCACTTCTAATAACATTAAAGAGGCTTATTTTAAGCCTCTTTAGTTTCTTTTTTACCTACAAAAAAAAAAATAAAAACATGAATGAAATTAAGTATTATTCGGAAGAAAGTTTAAATGCTCTTAGAAAAGAGCTTCATAAATTAGAAACCATTGAAAGAAAAAAAATTTCAATAGCCATTGCAGAAGCAAGAGATAAAGGCGACCTGTCTGAAAATGCAGAGTATGACGCCGCTAAAGAAGCACAAGGCTTATTAGAACTTAAAATAGGAAAATTGAAAAATCTTATCGCCAGCGCACGTATTTTGGATGAATCTAAAATTGATATTTCTAAAATTCTAATCTACTCTATTGTTACTATTAAAAATTTGGCAAATAATATGGAAATGACTTATACGATTGTGCCCGAATCTGAAGCCGATTTTAAAGCCGGAAAAATTTCCGTTAATTCACCGATTGCAAAAGGATTACTCGGTAAAAAGAAAAAAGAGATTGCTACTATCCAAGCGCCGGCAGGAACCCTGAATTTTGAAATTATTAAAATTGCCAGATAATATGGAAACTGTTTTTACAAAAATTATTAAAGGAGAAATACCCTGTTATAAAATTGCAGAAAATACTAATTTTTTTGCTTTTTTAGATATTCGACCCACTTCAAAAGGACACACTTTGGTCATTCCTAAAATTCAAAATGATTATATTTTTGACTTAGATGATAAACAACTTTGCGAATTAATATTGTTTGCAAAAAAAATAGCACATGCATTGAAAAAGGCAATTCCGTGTAAAAGAATCGGAATAAAAGTGATTGGTTTGGAAGTTCCGCATACTCACATTCATTTGATCCCTATTTGTGTGGAAGGAGATATGAATCACGGAAAGGAAACCCTGGTATTTACGGATGAAGAATTTAATAAAATTGCAGAATCAATAAGAAAAATGATTCACGATTCGTGATTCATAGAACCCTTAATAACTGAGTTATGAATGAAAAAAATGTTTTTGAGTTAGAACAAATTGCATCGCAAGTGCGCCGCGATATTATTCGTATGGTACACAAAGCAAAATCGGGGCACCCCGGCGGCTCGCTCGGCTGTGCCGATATAATGACAGCCCTGTTTTTTTCCCTCTTAAATGCTACCCCGGAAAACTTCTCGGAAACGGGAACAGGAGAGGATATGTTCTTTCTGTCGAATGGACATATTTCACCGGTCTTGTATAGTGTAATGGCTCGCAGAGGCTATTTTCCCGTAAATGAATTAGCAACATTTCGCTTTTTGGAAACCCGTTTGCAAGGCCATCCCTCACCTAAATACCACTTAAATGGAATAAGGGTGGCTTCCGGTTCGCTGGGACAAGGTATATCTGTAGCCATTGGAGCTGCATTAGCTAAAAAATCTAACCAGGATCCAAATCTCGTATATGTGATGTGTGGAGATGGGGAACTGCAAGAAGGACAAAATTGGGAAGCCATTCTCTTTGCTGCTGCTAATAAAATCGACAATCTTATCCTCCTTGTAGATTATAATAAAAAACAAATTGACGGCTCACTTGAAGAGGTATGTAACTTGGGAAATTTACACGCTAAATTTGAAGCATTTGATTGGAATGTTGTGGAAATGAATGGAAATGATATGAATGATATTCTTATTAAAATGAATGAAGCAAAACAACTTACAAAAAAATCTAAACCCATTGTAGGAATTATGCACACCGAAATGGGTATGGGAGTAGATTTTATGATGGGTACTCATAAATGGCACGGCTCACCTCCTAATGACGAACAGGCTCGGGAAGCATTAAGCCAACTCCCTGAAACAATTGGCGATTATTAATTTATTATTACAGGTCGTGAAAATAATTTATAGATACCTCTTTAAAAAATTTTTAGGCCCCTTCGCCCTCACTTTTTTCTTTGCACTATTCATTCTCCTAATGCAATTTTTATGGAGATATGTAGATGATTTGGTTGGAAAAGGATTGGAATTAACCATCATTTTAGAATTCCTTTTTTATGCTTCCGCAACATTTGTTGCTTTAGCCGCTCCTTTAGCAGTGCTATTATCTTCCCTTATGACTTTCGGAACATTGGGAGAACAATATGAAACTATTGCTATGAAATCGGCAGGTATTTCATTAAGAAAACTTATTTTTTCTCTATCCGTTTTTTCTATTCTAATTGCAGGGGGCACTTTTTGGTTTGCAGATAATGTAGCCCCGAAATCTTTTTTAAAAATGAAAATGCTGCTTAGAAATATTGTTGACCAAAAACCTACTTTAAGTATAGAAGAAGGTACCTTCTATACAGGTTTCGATAATTATACGATTCGAGTGGGAGAAAAAAATAAAAATAATGTTGATATTTACGACATCTTGTTATTCGACCATACAAAATATCACGGAAATACTACCTTTACTTATGCGAAAAAAGGAAAAATGGAAATGACTGATGATAAAATGTATATGCTTTTTTATTTGTATGATGGTTTCTTTTGGGATGAAAGTTCCGACTCTCAATCTGCCGAAAACTCCCCTTTGCTTCGCTCTACTTTTTCAGAACAATATAAAAGAATTGATATATCTTCTTTCCAGTTTGAAAGAACAAATGATAATTTTTTTACCAGTAGTAATCAAACACTCTCTAATAAAGAGATAAAATTAAGAATAGATACCGCAAAAAACTCCATTGAACAACAAAATGAGGAAATGTTGGAAATTTTCTTAAACACTCTTTATTATTTTAAAACTTTCTATTATTTCGATACCATTCAGTCTGAAAAAACAAATACTCCTAATATTTCTTATAGTCAATTATCGAAAAAAGAACAAACAGAGGTACTTGATAAAATATTATGGTTAAAAAATGATTTTAAAAACGGATTGGGGGCATGTAGAGAATATAATAAATATTTTTATGCAGATTTGGCGGCTTATTATACCGAATGGTACAGAAAGTACGCTTTTGCCGTGGCTTGTGTTATTTTCTTTTTTATTGGCGCACCACTGGGTTCCATTATTCGTAAGGGGGGGATTGGGGTGCCATTAGTTATAACAGTTGCATTTTTTACCGTGTATTTTTTTCTATCCATTTTCGGAGAAAAAATTGCAAAAGGAGGTGCCGTCCCTGCTTGGTTCGGAATGTGGCTCGCTACTTTTATTCTCATCCCTATTTGTGCTTTCCTTACCTATCAAGCCTCAGTAGACTCAGCATGGTTATCTTCGGAAGAGTTGTATAAAAAATTACAACAATTTAATCTAAAAAAAATATTTGCAAGAAAAAAATGAAAATCCTGCAGCTCACTCATAAACCACCGGTGCCATCTATGGATGGAGGTTGTTTGGCAATGAAACAAATTACATCATGCCTGCTAAACGCAGGGATTACTGTTAAAGTTCTTTCCGTGGCCACTGCAAAACATCCGGTAATGATTTCCGATGAATTTTACGAATTTAAAAATAAAACAAATTTTGAATCCGTTTATATTAATACGAAAATAACTGTATCTAAAATAGTTAAATCATTTTTTAAAAGAAGTTCACTGCAAGCCGACCGCTTCTTTACTAAAGAAATGAATAGAGAATTAGAAACCATTCTTTTAATGGAAAGATTTGATATAGTTATTTTAGAATCTGTTTTTGTTGGAAATTATATCGAAACAATAAGAAAATATTCCCATGCACGTATTATTTTACGGGTTCATAATATTGAGTATCTCATTTGGAAAAGATTGCGTAAACAGACTAAAAATCCTATAAAAAAAGCGATTTATGGGTATCTTGCACATTCATTAAAACGATTTGAACTATCCTTATTTAAAAAAATTGACGGATACTTACCCATAACCGAAGTAGACCACGAATTCTTTAAGAAACAATTTCCAAACCTCAGTAGCAAAACCATACCTTTTTGTATTAATTTGTCTGACTATCAATATAATGAAAAAAAAATAGAGGAAAATCAACTCTCATTATTTCATATAGGAAGTATGAATTGGCAACCCAATATTGAAGGAATGAGTTGGTTTTTAGAGGAGGTTTGGAATAAAATTGCAGACAAATATCCCCAACTTTCATTAGTTCTTGCAGGAAAAGGAAACAAAACATTTTTTAACAATAAACCCTATAAAAATGTGCAAATTTTTGATTTTGTGGAAAATGCGCAGGAATTTATCCAAACGTACGACATGATGATTGTACCTTTATTATCAGGAAGTGGAATGCGAATTAAAATTATGGAAGCCCTGGCATTGGGCAAACCGGTGATTACCACTACAATTGGCGCGGAAGGGATAAATATCACCAACGGGGAAAATATTTTCATTGCCGACACCCCCGAAGAGATGATTCAAACTATTGATTTTTGTACAAAAAATGTACAAAAATGTGAAGAAATTGGCAAAAATGCCCGAAAATTGATAGAGAAAGAGTACACCCAAGAGGAAATATCCAAAGACCTCGTTGAGTTTCTTTTTCCTTAAACGCAACCGTCGGGTTTGGGCAAGCCGGCAACGCGGCAAGCGCCGCGGGCTGGACCTAACGGAAAAAGTTCGTAAATATCTTTCAATTTCAATCCGGTTTCTTTACAAATTGAACGAATCATCGGTGCCATACCGGTTTCTTCAAAACTGTGACGAATAATCCGGATAATTGCCCAATGATTTTCTGTTAAGTCTATATCATCTTCTTTGGCGATCAGTGCTGCCAGTTCGTCATTCCATAATTGCGGTTCCAGCATAAAGCCGTCTCCATCCATTTCAATAAGTTTTCCGTTAAATTCAATAGCCATAAGTGATAAAATTTTTAGGCTGCGAAAATAACAATAATTTTATTTTATCTTTGCTGCTTTGATAATAATTTATACATCATAAAATGAAAAAAATTAAAGAAACGGGGCAATTTTTAGCCTCAAAAATGAAAAATAATCCAAAAATCGGAATCATATTGGGTTCCGGCTTGGGAGGATTAGTACAACACTTGGAAATTGAACGGGAAATTCCGTACGCTGAAATTCCAAATTTTCCCGTATCAACAGTTAAGGGGCACCGCGGCTCTCTAATCTTGGGTAAAATGAACGGCGTAGAGGTGATGGTTTGCAGCGGACGTTTTCACTATTACGAAGGTTATTCCATGCAAGAGGTAACGTTTCCTATTCAAGTGTTGAAAGAATTGGGTGTCAATAAGTTAATTATATCCAACGCGGCCGGTGGCATGAACCCTACTTTTAAAGTGGGCGACATTATGTTCATTCGCGACCATATTAACCTGTTCCCCACCAATCCGTTACTTGGACCCAATGACGATGAAATGGGTCCCCGCTTTTTAGATATGAGTGAAGCCTACTCCAAAAAAATGCTGAAAATTGCGTTTGAATGTGCAAAAAAACTTGATATTCCTGTGCAAAGCGGGGTTTACGTGGGCGTTACCGGTCCTTGTTTTGAAACTCCGGCCGAATATCGTATGTTTGCCATTATTGGCGGCGATGCGGTTGGCATGTCCACCGTTCCCGAAATCATTGTTGCACGTCATCGCGGAATGGAAGTATTTGGTTTATCGGTAATTACAGATTTGGGCATAGTAGGTCAAGTTGAAAAAGTATCGCATGAAGAAGTGCTCCAAGCCGCCCATGTTGCCGGGCCAAAAATGGTGAAATTAGTTTACGAGATGTTGCCGGAACTATAGCGGGAAATCATCAACCCTTTGTCATTGTACGCATAGCGGTAGTTTAAAATGGCACTGTCGGTAACGATGGTTGCTTTAGAAAAAAGGCGACACGCAAGGTTCATTCTTATAAAGTTGAAAACAGGTTGCGAAAGTAGAAAAAATCTTTGCATCTTTGCGCGATTTATTTTCTCTCGCCAAGACGCTAAGGCGCAAAGGGACGACGAAGATAAACAAACCGTATTCCACATTATTGACAAAATGCTCACTACGAAAAAATTCAAAGACTTCTTCCAAAAAAATATCGCCGTACTGTAAACTTAATTACGAAACGTTGGGTGTTATCATATTCGTAGGTTTCGGTTCGCGATACGTTTCCGGCAATTACTGTTTTTTTACCGTAGCAGCCGGTAGGGGTGAACTCACTGTATTCTGTTTTCACCGTACCGTTTGCATTGCCGGTTTGTTCCCAACTTAACCGCCCTTCGTTTGTATAGCCGAATGTAGCGGTGTTTGTAATCACGGGCGCACTGCTGCTGCTGCCATATTGTTGGGTGGTAAGAATCTTTGTGGGTACCGTTTTGGTTTGATAGCCGGAGATAGGAATGGTTTGATAGGTGTAAGTTTTGGTTTCGGAAAGCAGTAAATCTTTATCCAATACATTATAAATATTATTAACAAAAGAAAATTCATTATAGGTTCTTCTCCAATTTTTATACAATCGCCCATTATCATCCA
>Ga0209628_10000603_pt1 | contig 22331 bp, 17 predicted proteins | sample TergutCu122P4_FD_187285 | JGI IMG/M metagenome (GOLD analysis project Ga0209628, IMG submission 187285) | Cubitermes ugandensis P4 segment gut microbial communities from Kakamega Forest, Kenya - Cu122 P4 (SPAdes) (version 2) | ecosystem: Host-associated > Arthropoda: Insects > Digestive system...
ATGGGGCGGGTTTTAGCGCGGGGAGCGAAGCGGGTGGACTTCAGTCCCCTACGACCCGCGCGAACCCACCTACTTCAGTAGGTGGTCGTTCAGTTCACCAAGTGTAGGGGAAAATACCACCTGACACCGTTTAGGCAAACCTAAAATTTTGCGGATGGAAGTGCTGCCAGCGAAGGGGCACCTGAGGCAAGCCCGGCTCAAAGCACTGCCTCGATCCCTTTGCGATCCAGAATGTCAAGTAAGCGCCGTGAGGGGCCGCTGGGGTGCTTGTCGCCCGCTTCCCACTTGCGCACGGTGGATGCACTTGCGCCCAGCACATCGGCCAGCGCGGCTTGGCTCAAGCGTAGTCGGTCGCGTAGCGCACGAACTTTCCCGGCATCGTAGTCTTGCGGCGCCAAGCACATCATGTCGTAGTGCGCCATGCGGCGCTTGTCGATAAAACCCAAGCGATATAGATCGTTTGCGCCCTCATGCACTGCTTGAAAAATGCGGCTCTTGGCTTTAGGTTGGGTGCTCATTTTTGCAAATCTCCGATAAAGCGCCGTCGTCAACGGCTTGATCCAGTTGCTCAGATGTGCGTTTCAACCAATCTGCAGCATAGTCTTTGAGTGCCTGCAACTCTTGGTCGGTGATATTGCCGCGCTCGTTCTTCTCAAAACCAAACATGAAGAACCAGCGGGTGTCCTTGTTGGTGGCAAGCAGCGTTCTCACGCCGCCGCTTTTGCCTCGCCCCGGCAAAGCGACACGCTTCTTCACCACACCACCGCCAAGATCGGCATCAATCAACCCGGCAACCATCTCGGTGACAGCCTTGCACAAGGAGGCATCCAGTAGATCGGTTTTGCGCATCCACCGCTGGAAGCTATGAGTCTTGAATACTCGTGCCATGGGCAGGATTGTGCCACCAAGTGGCGCATCATGCAACCATGCGCGAGATGCGCGAGATGGTTTTCAGCCTAACGCTGCTTGAGAAGGGTTGATGTCATCAGTACGCCTACCAACCTGGTCAGTTCGTTGCGCTCGGCTTTAGTCAGGTTCGCCTTGTCGCCCTTGGCGAAGAGTGTCAACAGGTACAGGGGCAGCACTTCCCATACGGTGTAAAGCCGCGCGCCGGCCAGCGAGGCCAGCATGGCGCGGGCATCAGCGTGGCGGAAATCGCCGTCGTTGAACAGGGCGACCAGGAAACCGGTGTCGACCAGCGTCGCCGTATTTTTCACGCAAGCGCGCCACGATGGCCCGCCGATGCGGGTCGGCAACGCTTTCCGGGTTGCGCAGACCGCCGCCCTGGCCGATGTAACGGGCATCGATTTCAGCCCGCGTTTGCTCGCTGGACAGCATCTTCTGGGCGTAGGCGGCGATGCTGCGGCGGATGAACTCGGATTTGCTCAGTCGCAGCGCGCTGGCCGAGCGTTCCAGTAACGCGTCGTCTGCGGCTGGCAGGCGAATGGAGATGGTCATGGGTGGACGCTCCTGTAATACGCCCTGTAACGCTAACACGCTCGCCGCTCCGGGGTGGGCTGTTTTCCAGCCCAACGTTTGATTTGCCCGGGTGATTTGCCCGGGTGATTTGCCCGGGTTGAATGTCATGTAGGACGAATCTAGAATTTTGCAAATGGAAAACAGGCCACCGAAGTTGCTGGATCAGTTGCGCGAGGCGATCCGGGTGCGGCATTACAGTATTCGGACGGAGAGCGCTTATTGCGATTGGGCGCGGCGTTTCATTTTGTTCCACGGCAAGCGCCATCCGCGCGAGATGGGGGCGGGGGAGGTGACGGCGTTTCTGACGCATCTGGCGAATGAGCGCCAGGTGTCGGCTTCGACGCAGAATCAGGCCAAGAGCGCCTTGTTGTTTCTTTACCGGCGGGTGCTCGGCGTCGAGTTGCCGTGGCTCGATGAGATCGTGCAGGCCAAGCGCGGCGCGCGCTTGCCGGTGGTGCTGACGCCGCGTGAGGTGCGCGATTTGCTGGGGGCGACGCAGGGTACGATGGGGCTGGTGGTCGGCCTGTTGTATGGCACCGGGATGCGCTTGCTGGAATGCCTGCGCCTGCGCGTCAAGGATGTCGAGTTGACGCGCCGCGAGATCGTGATCCGCGAGGGCAAGGGCGACAAGGATCGGGTGACGGTGTTGCCGGAGAATCTGGTGTTGCCGCTGCAAAAGCATCTGGCGCGGGTGCGGGTCTTGCATGACGGGGATATTGCGGCGGGTTTCGGCGCGGTGTATTTGCCGGATGCGCTGACGCTCAAGTATCCGAACGCGGCGCGGCAGTGGGGGTGGCAGTGGGTGTTTCCGAGTCCGGTGCGCTCGCTCGATCCGCGTTCCGGGGCGACGCGGCGGCATCATGTCTATCCCGAAAGCGTGCAGCGGGCGGTGCGCGAGGCGGCGCGGCAGGTGGGCATCGAGAAGCCGTGCACGCCGCATGTGCTGCGCCACAGTTTTGCGACGCATCTGTTGCAGGCGGGCTACGATATTCGGACGGTGCAGGAGTTGCTGGGGCACAGCGATGTCAAGACGACGATGATTTACACGCATGTGCTCAACCGCGGCGGGCGCGGCGTGGTGAGTCCGCTGGATGCGTTGTGAGTGTTGTGAGTTGCCTTGGACGATTGATCGTCCGGGGGGTGTCGCGGTTCGCTGCGCTCACCACGACCTATCACGACCTATGAAACTGGATGCGTTGTGAGGTGCCTGGGAGCGGGTTCTGTCTGATTCAGTGCCCGGCGCCTTCCTCGGCGGCCAGTTTGCGGCGCATGCGCCGGGTGCCCCAGGCGACCAGGCCGGCGATGAGCGGGATCGACAGGGCGGTAATCAGGTCGGTGTCGATATGGTGCAGCGCCTTGCTGCCCTTGGCCAGGTATTGCACCAGTTGCGAACCGTAGTAGGTGAGCACGACCACCGACAGGCCCTCGACGGTTTCCTGCAAGCGCAGTTGCAGCCTGGCGCGGTTGTTCATTTGCGCCAGCAGTTCCTGGTTCTGGCGTTCCAGTTCGATGTCGACGCGGGTGCGCAGCAACTGGCTGTTGCGGGCGATGCGGGCCGACAGGTCTTCCTGACGGCGGCTGATGGCCTCGCAGGTGTTCATGGCCGGCAGCAGGCGGCGCTGCATGAATTCGGCCAGGGTCGGCAGACCGGGAATGCGCGTTTCGCGCAACTCCTCGATGCGCTGCATGACCAGGCCGTGATAGGCGGCGGCGGCGCCGAAGCGAAAGGTGGTGCGGGCGACCGAGTTTTCAACCTGGGCGGCCAGGGCGGACAGGGCCGCGAGCACGCCGCGTTCGTCATCCGGCGTGCGGGTCTGGCCGATGCGATCCATCAGCCCGGCCAACTCGTTTTCGCTGGCCTGGAGCCAGTGGCTGATTTCCTTGGCGACCGGCAGGCCGAGCAGGGCCATCAGCCGGTAGGTTTCGATCTCGACCAGGCGCTGCACGGCGCGCCCGGACTGGCGCAGGGTCATGCCGGCGTTGAGCACGAGAAAGCGCGAAAAACCGTTGTCGATCTTGAAATCGGTAAAAACCCACGCCGCCTGGTCGGCGACCTTCGCCGCCACCATCGTCCGCCCGTTTGGCGCCAGGCCGGCCAGCACCGACTCCGGGCTGATTTCGCCGGTCGAACGCAATTCGACCTGGGTGGCGACCATCAGTTTGCCGGGAATGCCGGCCAGCCACTCGGGGGCCACGGCATCGAAGGCGGTGGCGTCCGGGTGAAGCGTTTCGCCGTGGGGCAGTTCCCGGAAAAAGGTGTAGCTGGAGAATTCGGTATGCAACTCCCAGCGCATGCGGAAAGCGCCGGTTTCCAGCATCAGGTGCGATTCCGAACTTTCGATCGAGGTGCAGACATGGCCCTGGCTCAATTTGGCGAGATTGGCGCGCTCCTCCGGGCCGCTGGTCGCGTCATGCGCGAAAACCAGATGCGACACCAGCATCGGCCCCTCCAGCGGCACCGGCGGCCGCGCGTGGAACTCGTTGTTGAGGCGCTGGCGCAGCGGGTGTTCTTGCAGTTCGGCGAGGATCAGGCGCGGGTGCATGGCGGGAGGCCCGGTTTATTGCGATGCCGCGGATTGTAGCGTTCACGGCGTGTCCACCGTTGCCCTCCTGTTGACGGAAAGCCGGGGGTGGCTCATCGTCGGCGCCCTATGAACCCCCCTTCCCGACGACTGCGGCGCGGGTTCTGGGTCGCGCTGCTGGCGCTGGCCTGCCTGATCGCGCTCGGTCGCGCGCTTGACTACGCCTTCCCGCCGCCGGTGCCGGGGCGCGATGCGCCGCAGGCGTTGCTGGTGGTCGCCCGCGATGGCACGCCGCTGCGGGCTTTTCCCGACCGCGATCACGTCTGGCGGCATCCGGTGGCGTTGAGCGACGTTTCGCCGCTCTATTTGCAGGCGCTGCAAGGTTATGAGGATCGCTGGTTCCGCTGGCATCCCGGCGTCAATCCGCTGGCGCTGGCGCGCGCGGCCTGGCAATGGGCGCGGCACGGGCGCATCGTTTCCGGCGGCTCGACCCTGACCATGCAGGTGGCCCGCATCATCGACCCGACGCCGCGCACGCTGGCCGGCAAGGCGCGGCAGATCCTGCGCGCGCTGCAACTGGAGTGGCGCTACTCGAAGGATGAAATTCTCACCCTCTACGTCAATTACGCGCCGATGGGCGGCGTGCTCGAAGGCGTCGAAGCCGCCAGCCGGGCTTATCTCGGCAAGCCGGCGCGGCGTCTGAGCCATGCCGACGCGGCGCTGCTCGCCGTGCTGCCGCAAGCGCCCTCGCGCTTGCGGCCAGACCGCCAGCCGGCAGCGGCGCGGGCAGCGCGCGACAAGGTGCTGGGACGGATGGCCGGCATCTGGAGCGAGGACGACATCCGCGATGCCCGCCAGGAGCCGATCGTCGCCCAGACCGTGCGCGAGCCGCTGCTGGCGCCGCTGCTGGCCGAACGGCTGCGGCGGGAGACCCAGGGCGCGCAGCGCATCGACACGACGGTCGACGCGCCGATGCAGGAAACCGTCGAACTGTTGCTGACCAGCCGCCTCGGCGTTCTGCCGCCGCGCGTCTCGCTGGCGGCGCTGGTGGTCGACAACGCCACGCTGGAAGTGCGCGCTTACGCCGGTTCAGCCGATTTCGCCGACGCCGATCGCTTTGCCTACGTGGACATGGTGCGCGCCGCGCGTTCGCCCGGTTCGACGCTCAAGCCCTTTCTCTATGGGTTGGCGCTCGACGAGGGACTGATCCATTCCGAATCGCTCTTGGCCGACGTGCCGCAATCCTTCGGCGGCTACCAGCCGGGCAATTTTCAGCAATCCTTCCACGGCCCGGTCAGCGTCTCCGAGGCGCTCGCCAAGTCGCTCAATGTGCCGGCGGTCGAAACGCTCGACCGCCTGGAGCCAAACCGTTTCGTCGCCGCGCTGCGTCGGGGCGGTTTGAAGCTGGAATTTCCCAAGGGCGAGACGCCGAACCTGTCGGTCATTCTCGGCGGCGCGGCAACCACGCTGGAACAGTTGGTAGGCGCTTACACCGCCTTCGCCCGGCAGGGCATGGCCGGCAAACCGCGCTACCGGCCCGGCGAGCCGCTGGTCGAGCAGCGCATGCTGTCGCCGGGGGCCGCCTTCATCATCCGCGACGTGCTCGAATCGGGCGGCCCGGTCGGCCGCGCCATCGAGCAGGGCGCCGGCATCCGCCGCGGCATCGCCTGGAAAACCGGCACCAGCTTTGGTTTCCGCGACGCCTGGTCGATCGGCGTGTCCGACCGCTACACCGTCGGCGTCTGGGTCGGCCGCCCGGACGGTACGCCGAACCCCGGCTTTTTCGGGGCCAATATCGCCGCGCCGCTGCTGGTCGATATGTTCACCGCCATCGACAATCAGCCGCCGCTGCCTCGGGCGCCGCCGCCCACCGTCCGCCAGGAAAAAATCTGCTGGCCGCTCGGCACCCGCTTCGACCCGGCGGAAGAAAGACTGTGCCACCGCCAGATGCTGGCCTGGCTACTGAATGACACCGCGCCGCCGACCTTCCCCGACCGCCTGCGCGGCGGCGAGGCGCGCTATGCCTACGACGTGGACGCGGCCAGCGGTCTGCGCGTCAGCCCGGAATGCAGCGACCGGCCGCGCTTGCGCGTCGAGGCGGCGCGCTGGCCGGCGGCGCTCGAACCCTGGCTGCCGGCCGACATCCAGGCCAGGGCGCAGCCCCCGGTCTGGGATCCGCGTTGCCCGCCAGCGGCTGAACCGGAGGCCGGACTGCGCATCGTCGGCCTCAGCCACGGCGAGATCATCCGCCGGCCCCGCCCCGACCAGCCGCCGGTCATCCGTCTCGAACTGCGCGGCCAGCGCGGCGAGGTCTATTGGCTCATCAACGGTCGTCTGATTGCGCGCCAGCCGGCCAGCCAGCCCCTGATTCGCCGCCTGGAGGAAAGCGGCCGCGTCGATATTACCGTCATGGATGAGCGCGGGCGTTACGACCGGATCAGCGTCAGCGTGCGCTGATGGAAATCAAAGCAGGCGCTGGCAGGGCATGCTTTTGACTCTGTAATTACGCCCGATAAACCATTATTCCATTTCCAAATCAACCGATTACTTTGTCGGCTTCGCTTGCTGTACAACCGTACTGCCTGCGCTTCGCCTTCGCGTACTCGGCTGATTTAAAAATGGAATAGAATCCGTCACCTTGGTTACTTGCGCACATATCGAAATCATGGCGGCACCTGAATTTCTCAGTACCCGGCAGGCGGCGCAGCGTCTCGGCGTCTCTCTCGGCACCGTGCAGAACATGGTCGAAAGCGGCGTCCTCGATGCCTGGAAGACGAGCGGCGGCCATCGCCGCATCCCGATTGGCTCGGTCGAAACCCTGCTGGCCCGGCGGCAGAACCTGCCCAACGCGCACGATGCCGGCAGCCGGCTCGACATTCTGATTGCCGAAGATGACCCGACCGTGCAATTGCTGTATCAGATGACGATGAACGACTGGGATCTGCCGCTCGATCTGCGCATTGTCGATAATGGCTTCGCGGGTCTGGTGCAGGTGGGGCAGCGCGCGCCGGATGTCATGATCGCCGATCTGCTGATGCCCGGCATGGACGGCTTTGAAATGATCCGCCACCTGCGCGCCAATCCCGATCTGGCGAAGATGGACATCATCGTGGTCAGTTGCCTCGAACGCGAGGCCATCCTGGCGCGCGGCCTGCCGCCGGGCGTCACGATTTTTTCCAAGCCGATACCCTTCCACGAAATCAAGGGATTTCTGCTCGGCCGCCTGGCCGCCCGCCTGCGCCCGACCTGACGACATCCCTGGCGTGAGTCACTCCGGGCTGAAGCCCGGAGTTTCCTCGCCACGAGTTTGGGGTGCCTCCAGCACCGAAATCACGCTTGGCTCGCTTGACCCCGGCCTGAAGGCCGGGGCTTCTCGCTTGCGCCGTGGTCAGGCCGGGCCGCTGTTCATTGCCGGGCGAACCAGGCGTCGGCGGCGGCCACGGTGGCGGCGATGTCGGCCTCGCCGTGGGCGGCCGAGACGAAACCGGCCTCGAAGGCCGAGGGCGCGAAATAGTGGCCGGCTTCGATCATGGCGTGGAAGAAGCGGTTGAAAGCCGCCTTGTCGCAGGCCATGACTTCGTCGTAGGAAGTCGGGCAGCGTTCGGCGAAATAGAGGCCGAACATGCCGCCGACGTTCTGGGCGCAGAAGGTGACGCCGTGTTGGCGGGCGGCGGCGGTCAGCCCGTCGCACAGGGCTTTGGTCTTGGCGGTCAGGCTTTCGTAGAAACCGGGGGCCTGGATCAGCTTGAGCGTGGCGAGGCCGGCGGCGGTGGCGACCGGGTTGCCGGAGAGGGTGCCCGCCTGGTACACCGGGCCGAGCGGCGCAATTTTTTCCATGATGTCGCGTTTGCCGCCAAAAGCGCCGAGCGGCATGCCGCCGCCGATGACCTTGCCGAAAGTGGAGAGATCGGGCGTGATGCCGTACAGCCCCTGGGCGCTCTTGAGGCCGACGCGGAAACCGGTCATCACCTCGTCGAAAATGAGCACGGAACCCTGCCGGGCGGTCAGTTCGCGCAGGGTTTCGAGGAATTCGGGCCGGGGCGCGATCAGGTTCATGTTGCCGGCCACCGGCTCGACGATCACGGCGGCGATGCGCTCGCCATGCTGGGCGAAGGCGTCGGCCAGTTGCTGCGTATCGTTGTAGGCCAGCACCAGGGTATGCCGGGTGAAATCGGCCGGAACGCCGCTGGAGGACGGGTTGCCGAAAGTCAGGAGGCCGGAGCCGGCCTTGACCAGCAGGCTGTCGGCATGGCCGTGGTAACAGCCCTCGAACTTGATGAGCAGGTCGCGCCCGGTGTGGCCGCGCGCCAGGCGGATGGCGCTCATGGTCGCCTCGGTGCCGGAGGAGACCAGGCGCACCATGTCCAGCGACGGCACGAGTTGACACAGCCGGTCGGCGATCTCGACTTCCCGCTCGGTCGGCGCGCCGAAGGAGAGGCCATCGGCGACGGCGGCGTGGACGGCGGCGATGACGGCCGGGTGGGCGTGGCCGAGAATCAGCGGCCCCCAGGAGCCAACGTAATCGGTGTACCACTTGCCGTCGGCATCCTGCGCCCGGGGGCCGTCGCCCCTCTGGAAAAACAGTGGCGTGCCGCCGACCGAGCGGAAGGCGCGCACCGGCGAATTGACGCCGCCGGGAATGTGTTTCTGGGCGCGTTCAAACAGGTGCTGATTGCGGGAAGTCATGCAGAGTGCTCCTCGAAAAGACGTTGATATTGGGCGGCGCGGGCGGCGATGTCCGGCGCCGTGAATAGATCGGTGATGACGGCCAGCAAATCGGCGCCGGCGGCCAGCACGGCCGGGGCGTTGTCCGGCGTGATGCCGCCGATGGCGCAGCAGCGCACCGGCAACTCGCGGCGGGCGCGCGCGAACAGGGCCAGCGGCGCACGTTCGGCCGCCGGCTTGGTCGACGACGGGGCCACCGTCCCGAAGGCGACATAGTCGACGCCGGCTTCGGCGGCGGCTTGGGCGGTAGCGAAATCGGCGTGGCACGAAGCGCCAAGAATGCGCTCGCGACCGAGCACGGCGCGAGCGGTGCGCAGATCGCCATCGGTCGTCCCGAGATGAACGCCATCGGCCTCGACGAGCATGGCCAGGGCCAGATCGTCATTGACGATCAGCCGGGCGTCGTGCCTTCGGGTCAAGGCGCGCAGGGCGCGGGCGCGGGCGACGCGCTCGGCCATCGGGCTGCGTTTGTCGCGCAACTGCACCAGACGGCAGCCGCCGGCCAGCGCAGCGGCAACGTCGGCCAGCAGAACATCGGTGGTGGCGGCCTCGGGCGTGATGGCGTACAGGCCGCGTAACTCGCGGGTCATTTCTGGCACCCCGGGAAAAAACGATGCGGGATCAACTGGCCCCGGCCGCCGCGAAAACCCTGTTTGAGCGTCTGCCAAGTGTACTCCTGGGCATCGCGCACCGCCGCCTCGATGGGGATGCCGTTGGCCAGACCGGCAGCGATGGCCGAGGCCAGCGTACAGCCGGAACCGTGGTAACTGCCCGGCAGGCGCGGCCAGCCGTCGCGCCGGATCACGCCGGCGGCACCGTACAGGGTATTGACAACCTCCGGCGTGCTGTCGTGGGTTCCCGTAATCAACACGTAGCGAGCGCCCAGGGCGAGCAGGCGCTGGGCGCAAACGGCAAGCGCCAGTTCGTCGGCATCGCCGTCGCGTTGGGCCAGACGCCGGGCTTCCGGCGCATTGGGCGTGAGCAGGGTGGTTCGCGGCAGCAGCATGTCACGGATGGCGGCGATGATCTCCCCGCTCGCCAGGTCATCGCCGCGCCCGGAAGCCAGCACCGGGTCGAGCACCAGTGGCGTTTGCGGGTAGTCGGCGACGATTTCGGCCACCGCCAACACGTTCTCGACGCTGCCCAGCAAGCCAACCTTGAAGGCGGCGACCGGCATGTCCTCAAGAATGGCGCGGGCTTGCCGTTGAAGCAGGTCGGCGGCGACGGGATGCACGCTGTCGACGCCGATGGTGTCCTGCACGGTAATGGCCGTCAGCGCGGTCAGCGGATGGCAACCGAGACGGGCCAGCGTCAACAGGTCGGCCTGAGCGCCGGCGCCGGCGGACGGGTCGCTGGCGGCGAAAACGAGTACCTGCGCGAGCGCCTGTGGCGGGCCGGGCAGCGGCGAAGGAAGTTGATTCATGGGCGGCGCGCCCTTGGCGGATGCGCAGGGGGTTGGGTAAGATGGCGACAATTTTAGCCGAATCCGGTAGGGGCCGGCGTCCGCAGGCGAAAACCGGACGGAACGGTAAGCAGCGGTGTCAATTCCGGCTTTAGTGGTATGATGCGACGATAGGTTACAGTGTCTACAAGGGCTGAGGGGCAGGCAGTGGCTGACATATCCAGATTGCGTGGCGTCAGGGTCATGGTGATCGACGACAGCAACACGATCCGGCGCAGCGCCGAGATATTTCTCGTGCAGGCCGGCTGCGAGGTCGTCCTCGCCGAGGATGGGTTTGACGCGCTGGCCAAGATCGCCGATCTGCAACCCAGCGTGATTTTCTGCGACATCATGATGCCGCGCCTCGACGGCTACCAGACCTGTTCGCTCATCAAGAAGAATCCCCGTTTCAAGACCACGCCGGTCATCATGCTGTCCTCCAAGGATGGCTTGTTCGACCGCGCGCGCGGCCGCATGGTCGGTTCCGACCAGTATCTGACCAAGCCTTTCACCAAAGAGAGCCTGCTGCAAACCGTCGCGACCTTTGCCGGTGGCTTGGCCGAAACCTCGAATCCGTAGCCAGGGAGTCTCGAATGCCTGTCAAGAATATTCTGGTGGTCGACGATTCCGCGACTGAACGCTTTTTCGCCGTCGACGTGCTGACCAAAGCCGGTTATCAAGTGACCACCGCTGAAAGTGGCGAGGAGGGAATCGCCAAAGCCAAGGCCGGCAAGCCCGACCTGATCCTGATGGATGTCGTGATGCCGGGCCTCAACGGCTACCAGGCCACCCGCACACTGACCCGCAGCGAGGAAACCAAGGATATTCCGGTCATCGTCTGCACCTCCAAGGGGCAGGAGACGGACAGGATCTGGGGCTTGCGCCAGGGGGCGGTCGATTATCTGGTCAAGCCGCTGAATCCTGAAGAATTGCTCAAGCGCATCGCTGCCTTGCCCTGATTTCATGGCCAGAAAAAACAAAACCAGCCTCCGCGATTTTCAGGCCTACCTGTCGACGCGGCTGACCAACGCCGCCCAGGGGCAGGGCGCCGCTTCCTGGCTCGCGATCGAGGCGGGTAACGAAGCCTGGCTGGTCGATCTGTCGGACGGCGGCGAGATTGTCCAGGCGCCGCAACTGGCGCCGGTGCCCTTGACTCGTCCGTGGTTCGCCGGGATCGCCAATATCCGCGGCAATCTGTACGCCGTTGCCGACTTTTCGCTGTTTCGCGGCGGCACGCCGATTCCGCACCACAGCAGTGCGCGTCTGCTGCTGATCGGCGCCAGGCATGGTTCAAACGCGGCCTTGCTGGTATCGCGCATGCTCGGCCTGAAGAACCCGGAAAATTTTGTCGCCGAGGCGCCGCAAGCGGACGATCCGCCGTGGTGCACGCAGCGTTATCGGGATACGCAGGGCAAGGTCTGGCGCAAGTTGTCGGTGCGCGAGTTGCTTGCCGACCGTGAATTCATGAATATCGGGGTTTGACCGGGGCGTTTCGCCCAGCGCCCACTTCGGAGGATCAGCATGGCTTTCAGTTTCAAACTCCCCAGTCGCGGGGGCGGCGACAAGGTTGCCGCGCCGATGACCATCTCGGCCACCTTATCCGGTCCGGTCGACAAGAAACCGGCGTCCTCCGGCTTCCTGGCAGGGCTGCCAGTCATCCAGCAGATGAAGGTATGGTTCGCGGTCTTTCTTCTATCGTTGGTGGCGATTGCGGCTCTGGCCATCTACGATAGCCGCCAGTCCACGCACGGCACGGCCCACGTCGCAGCGGCCGGCGAAATGCGCATGTTGTCGCAACGCCTGGCCAAGGCCTCGCTGCTGGCATTGCAGGGCGATACCACGGCCTTCGCGCAGTTGCGGGAATCGCGGGAAACCTTCTCGCGGCTCCTGGATAGCGTCAATAGCGGCGGCGAAATCGGCGGGGTCAACGTGCCGGCCTCGCCCAACGCCGTGCGGCCGCAGCTCGACACCTTGATCGAGCGCTGGGAAGCAACCAACAAGGAGGTGCAGACGGTGATTGCCCAGGAGGCCAATCTGGTCGGACTGGGCAAGAGCGTTGCCCTGATCGATGAGCGTAATAGCGAAATGCTCGACCTGACCGAGCAACTGGTCGCCCTCAAGTTGCAGGCTGGCGCGCCGGCGCGCGACATCGCTCCGGCCGGCCAGTTGATGATGCTGAATCAGCGGATCGCCAAGAACGCATCGGCGCTGCGCGTCGGCAACGAAATCGACCCGGAAGTGGCCTTCGCGCTCGGCAAGGACAACAACACCTTCCGCGACATCCTGCAGGGGTTGTTGCGGGGCGGCGGCGACGGCGACAGCCGCGACAAACTGAATCGACTGGAAGCCGCGTTCAAGAGCTATCAGGAGGCGATCGCCGGCATTCTCGGCAACATGCAGCCGCTGGTCCTGTCCAAACAGGCCGGCTCGCAGATTTTCCGCGACAGCGAGAACCTGCTGCAAGCGACGGATGCTCTGTCCCTTGGCTACCAGGAAAATCTCGTTTCGCGCGGGGTGCTTTTTGCCGGGTCGGCCGTGCTCGCCCTTCTTGCGCTGGTCGCGCTGGCCCTGATCGTCAAGATCTATATCGAAGATACGCGCCGCCGCACCCTCGAGGCCGACCGCCAGCGCCAGGCTTCGGAACTAATCAACCGCGAGAATCAGGATGCCATCCTGCGCCTGATGAACGAACTGGGCGACCTCGCCGACGGCGATCTGACGGTGACCGCCACCGTCAGCGAGAACATCACCGGCGCCATCGCCGATTCGATCAACTACACCATCGAAGAACTGCGCGTGCTGGTCGGCCGCATCAACGACGCCGCCAACCGGGTGACGGCGGCAACCGAAATCGCTCGCCAGGCCTCGGCCGAACTGCTCGACGCCGCCGAACGGCAATCCAGCGAAATTCAGGAAGCCGGCCAGTCGGCGCTGGACATGGCGCGCTCGATGAGCGAAGTGTCCGGCAACGCCACGCAGTCGGCGCGCGTCGCCCGGCAATCGCTGCAAGCCGCCGAGAAAGGCACGCAGGCGGTGCAGGACTCGATCAAGGGCATGAACGAAATCCGCAACCAGATTCAGGAAACCTCGAAGCGGATCAAGCGCCTCGGCGAAAGCTCGCAGGAAATCGGCGAAATCGTCGAACTGATCTCGGACATTACCGAACAGACCAACGTGCTGGCCCTCAACGCCGCCATCCAGGCGGCTTCCGCCGGCGATGCCGGGCGCGGCTTTACCGTCGTTGCCGAAGAAGTGCAGCGCCTGGCCGAACGCTCGGCCGAGGCAACCAAGCAGATCGCCGCCATCGTCAAGACCATTCAGACCGATACCCAGGATGCCGTCTCGGCCATGGAACAATCGACCCAGGACGTGGTCGAGGGGGCCAAGCTGTCCGACGCCGCCGGTCAGGCGCTGGCCGAAATCGGCGACGTGTCGCGCAACCTCGCCAGGCTCATCGAAAACATCTCCAGTTCGACGCAGAGCCAGGCCAATTCGGCCACCGACGTGGCCCGCCTGATGCAGGACATCCTGCACGTCACCGAACAGACCACGGCCGGCACCCAGCGCTCCGCCCTGGCGATCGACGAACTGACCGCTCTGGCGTCCGAACTCAAGGGTTCGGTTGCCGGCTTCAAGGTCGATTGACGAGGCCGCGCGAACAACCATGACTGCGGCCACGGCATTTGATTTGGGACCCCTGACCTGGGTCAAGGGCGAGATTGATCTGGCGCTTCAACGGGCGGTCGAAGCGATTTCCGAATACACGGCAGGGGGCGACGCCACCCCGCTGAAGTTCTGCCATACCCACGTGCATCAGGTGTACGGCGCCTTGTCGATCGTCGGACTCGATGGCGTGACCCAGGTCGTCGAGTCGCTCGAAGCCCTGCTCGATGCCTACGAGGAAGGCCGGCAAGCGGTCGACGCATCCGGTCTGGCGACGGTGCGTCAGACCCTGGCCGACATCCGCCAATATCTCGACGATCTGATGGTCGGCGAACCGGATCAGCCGCTGCGCCTGCTCGATGCCTATCAGGCGCTGGCGCGGGCGCGCGGCGTGGCGGTCACGCATGCGGCCGACCTGTTCTACCCCGATCTTTCCTTGCGGCCGCCGCGGCGGCCGGCTGCGCCGACGCTCGATGCGGCGTCGGCGATGGCCAGCCTGAAGGCTGACCGCGCCGCCTACCAGAAGGGCCTGTTGCAGTGGCTGCGCAGTCCGGCCGGCAGTGACGCTGGTCTGTCGGTGATGCGCAAGGCGCTGGCCGACATCGAGTCGCGCCAGGCCAGCCAGACGGCGCGAACCTTCTGGTGGGTCACCCTGGCCTTTCTCGATGCGCTTGAAGAACCGACCCTGCGCAGCGATACCGCCGCCCGCCATCTCTGCTCCCGCATCGACGCCCAGATTCGCCGCCTGCTCAACGGTTCGAGCAATATCGCCGAACGCGTCATGCGCGAAGCGCTGTATTACGTGGCTCGCACGCCGGCCGAACACTCGCCGCTGGTTGCCGCCGTACAATCCACCTTCGCTTTGCCGGCGCTGATGCCGCCCGCCGCGATGGCGACGCCAGCCCCGCAGGAAGCCGCCTTGCGCAAGCTGCGCGACGCCCTGGCGGCGGCCGAGGAGTCGTGGAACAAATTCTGTAGCGGCAGCGCCGGCAGCCTCGCCGGCTTTGCCGACCATGCCCGGCTGTGCGCCGCGTTCAGCGGCGAGATTGGCCACACCGACCTCAAGCGTCTGGGGCAGGGGCTGGGCGCCATCGCCAACTGGCTGCTCGAAGCCCCGTCGCGTTACAACGACGCCGTGGCGATGGAGGTCGCGACGACCGTCCTGCTGCTGCAAAACGCCCAGGAAAACTTCAAGCGCCTCGGCACCGATTTCGCCCAGCAGGTCGACCTGATGGTCGCTCGCCTCTACGCCTGCATTGCCGGCAAGCCGGTCGCAGCCGGCGCCGACATCCCGCTGCTCGACGAGATGACGCGCAGGGCACAGGAGAAACTGCTGATCGGCCAGGTCGGGCGCGAAATCCAGAACAACCTGGCGCAAATCGAGCAGGCGCTCGACGCCTTCTTCCGCAATCCGGCCAAGGCCCACGACCTGGGGGCGCTCGAAGCGCCGCTCAAACAGGTCGGCGGCGCCCTGGCGATGCTGGGCCATTTCGGCGCCATCGCCAGCCTCGACGAGTGCGGCGAACGCATCCGTCAGTTCGCCCAGCCCGACTATCAGCCGGTGGCCGAGGATTTCGAGCGGGTCGCCAGCCAATTGTCGCTGCTCGGCTTCTTCGTCGATGCCTTGCAAAACGGTGAAACCGATTTCGCTGCCTTCATCCGTCGCCTCGATGGCGACGGCGAAGGGGTCGTCGAAGCCGAGGACGAGAGCGAAAACATCATTCCGACGCCAACGGTCGAGGCGCAACTTGCCCAACAGGCGCGAAACACCCAGGCCCTGGCCGAAGCCCTCCGGGAAGCGCCGCAGGATCAGCGCTTGCAGAAGGAAATCCGCAACAACCTCAAGGCCATCCAGCAGGATGCCGATCTGGTTGCCGATCATCAGCTCGGCGAGTCGGCCAAAGCCGCGCTGGCGGCGCTCGATACCGGCGCTGCCGTCGATGCCGTCTTGTCGGGACTGACGAGCAAAACCAGCAAAACCAGCAAAACCAGCGAGACCCCGAAACCATCGGCCGAAACCCTGCAACTGGCCGAGTCGAGCCATGAGGAAATCGATGCCGAACTGCTGGCCATCTTCCTTGAGGAAGCCAATGAAGTGCTGGCTTCCATGGCCGACCAGCATGCGGCGCTGCGTCGCGATCTGACCGACATTGAAGCGCTGACGACCATCCGCCGCGCCACGCACACCCTCAAAGGCAGCGGCCGCATGGTGGGGCTGACCGATCTCGGCGAGACCGCCTGGGAACTGGAGCAGACCCTGAATCTCTGGCTGCGTCAGGAACAGAAGCCGACGCCGGAACTGCTCCAGATGATCGACGATGCCCATACCTTGTTCGGCGCTTGGGTGAATCATCTCGGCGCCGGCGACGGCAGCGTTCCCGATACCACGGCGCTGGTGGCGCTGGCCCGCCGCCTGCGCGGCGCCGAAGAGGCCGTCTCGTCCGTGGCAACGCCGACCGTCGCGGTTGCCGAGCCGGTTGCCAAGCCAGCAACCGAGGCGGCGACGTGGACGCTTGACGAGCCGATGCTCGATTTGCTCGATCCGGGCGATAGCGTTGCTGTACTTGACGTGGCCGATGCAACCCTGCTGGCCGAACCCGAACCCGAGCCTGAGCCTGAGCCTGAGCCTGAGCCTGAGCCTGAGCCTGAGCCTGAGCCTGAGCCGCCAGCGCCCGAACCGGAAGCATTGCCGCCAACGGTAACGGCATCGCCGACGCTGTATGACGTTTTCGTCGACGAGGCGCGCGGCTACCTGCAAACCCTGGTCGACAGCCAGGCCGCGCTCGAAATCAACCCGCTGGCGCCGACGACCTTCGAGGCGACGCGAGCGGCTCATACCCTGGCCGGGATTGCCGCAACGGTCGGCCTGATGCCGCTGCACCATCTGGCCGCGGCGTTGGAGCATGCCTTGCTGCGGCGCGAACACGCGCCCAGACCGGACGACATCGATGGCCTGGAAACCGTGCGCCAGGCCGTATTTGCGCTCGAATCGATGTTCGCCGGGCTGGCCTTGCAACGGGCGCCGGAAGACGAATCGCGGCTGATCGGCGCCCTTGAGGATATTTTCCATGCCCCGCCGCCGATTGAACCGGCAGCGGCCAGCGCCGACATCATTCCCCTGCCCGAGGAGATCGCCGCCCCGGCGTCTGCCGGCGCGACGCCAGCGCCGCACGTTGCGCCCGCGCCACAGTTGGCCGACGAACTGGACGAGCAACTGCTGCCGATCTTCCTTGAGGAAGCCGGCGACCAACTGCCTGCCCTCACCGAGCAATTGCGCGCCTGGCGGGCCGATCCGGCCGATGCGGCGGCGCCGCATGCGATCGCGCGCCTGCTGCACACCTTCAAGGGCAATGCCCGCATGGCCGGGGCGCTGACCCTCGGCGAAGTCACGCATCAGTTGGAAACCCGGGTCGATGAGGCGATGCGGGCCGGCGTCGCCGACAGCGCGGCCATCGACGAAATCGAGAGCGGTTGCGATACCCTGGCCGCGGCCGTCGAAAGCCTGCGCGCCGGGCCACAGAGCCAGCCAGCCGTCGGGACGGGTACGGCCGATGCGGCGGCGGTCGGTGTCAGTGCCGACATCGCGCCCGGCGCGGCCGAAACCGATGGCGAAGGCGAAGGCGAAACCGGCGGCCAGTTGGCCACGTTGCGCGTGCGGGCTGATTTGATCGACCGCCTGGTGAACGAGGCCGGCGAACTGTCCATCGCCCGCGCCCGGATCGAGGGCGAAATGCGCAGCCTGAAAACCTCGCTGCTCGATCTGACGGAAAACGTCATCCGCCTGCGTCGTCAGTTGCGCGAGATCGAGATACAGGCCGAAGGCCAGATCCAGGCGCGCGTCGCCCAGACGCATGACGGCAAGGCGGAATTCGATCCGCTCGAACTCGACCGCTTTACCCGCTTCCAGGAACTGACCCGATTCATGGCCGAGTCGGTCAACGACGTCGCCACGGTGCAGCAGAGCCTGTTGAAGAGCCTCGACGATGCCAATGCCGCCATTCTTGCCCAGGCCCGCCTCAATCGCAGCTTGCAGCAGGAATTGATGGGCGTGCGCATGCTGCCTTTCGCCAGCCAGGCCGAGCGTTTCTACCGCATCGTCCGGCAAACGGCCAAGGAGGTCGGCAAACGCGCCAATCTCGATCTGGTCGGCGGCCAGGTGGAAATCGACCGCTCGGTGCTGGACAAGATGCTCGGGCCGATCGAGCACATGCTGCGCAACGCCGTCACGCACGGCCTGGAAAACCGCGAACAGCGGCTGGCGGCGGGCAAGGACGAAACGGGTGAAATCACGCTGGCGCTGGTGCAGGAAGGCAATGAAATCATCCTGTCGCTGGCCGACGATGGCCGCGGTCTCGATGCGCAGCGCATCCGCGAGCGGGCCGAGGCCATGGGCCTATTGCAGCCGGGACAGGCCATCGAACCGAATGCCTTGCTCGATTTCATTTTCCAGCCCGGTTTCTCGACGTCGGTCGAACTGAGCCAGGTGGCCGGGCGCGGCGTCGGCATGGACGTGGTCAAAACGGGAGTCGCAGCCCTCGGCGGGCGCATCGAAATCGCCACCGAACCCGGACGCGGCACGACCTTCCGCCTCTATCTGCCGCTGACCCTGGCGGTCACGCAAGCCCTGCTGGTTCGCGTCGGCGCCGAGTTGTACGCGATCCCCTCGACGATGATCGAGCAGGTGCAGGAACTCAAGGACAAGCAACTGGCGACCCTGCGAGAAAAAGGGGAGGCCGAGTGGCAGGGGCACCACTATCCGCTGTACTTCCTGCCGCATCTGCTCGGCGCCAGCGCGGCGCAGCCGGAGGAACGCCGCCGCTACTGGGTGCTGCTGCTGCGTTCCGGTACGCAGCGGGTCGCCGTGCAGGTCGATGAATTGCGCGGCAATCAGGAAGTCGTGGTCAAGAACATCGGCGCCCAGCTCGCCCGGGTGGTCGGCATCGCCGGCGCCACGGTGCTCGGCGATGGCCGCGTGGTGCTGATCCTCAATCCGGTGGCGCTGGCCAGCCGAAGCGTCGTGTCGTTGCTGTCGTTGACCGGCGGCGCCCCCGCCGCGACGCCGGTCGTGACGGCGGAGGCGCGGCTGCCGACGGTGATGGTGGTCGACGATTCGCTGACGGTGCGCAAGATCACCAGCCGCCTGCTGGCCCGCGAAGGCTATCGCGTGCTGCTGGCCAAGGATGGCGTCGATGCGCTGGAGCAACTGATCGACGAATTGCCGGATGTGATTCTTTCGGACATCGAGATGCCGCGCATGGACGGTTTCGATTTCGTCCGCAACCTGCGCGCCGACGAGCGCCTGCGTCATCTGCCGGTGATCATGATTACGTCGCGCACGGCCGAGAAACACCGCAACTACGCTTTCGAGGTCGGGGCCAATCACTATCTCGGCAAACCCTATGACGAGGGCGAGTTGCTGGGTCTGGTTGCCGGCTATTGCAAGAAAGCGCACTGACGGTGGTAGCTGCGGCAGTCGCCGCGGCTACCCCGGATGCGGGTGTTTTTCGTTGCAGCGGATGATGATTCACCTGCGACAGTAGTCTTTCACGTGTTGACGCCGACCGAAATCTGACCATCTGATTCTATTTCGCAATAGAAACTGAAATAATTTTACCTCGATAGCCTATATAAGTCTGGATTTGTCTGGTTTTAACTATTCAAGTTTTTAATGGAAATTGGAATGAGAGGGTTTATGTCGGCCCAAAATTGACCAAGGTGTTTCAACTACGCTGTGTAAGCGCGCGTCTCAACTCAGCGATTGACATCCACCACCACCCGCCCGCGCACCTTGCCTTGCAGCACTTCGCCGGCGGTGGCGATGGCTTCGCCCAGACCGATTTCGTGGGTCATCGCTTCCAGTCTGGCCGGGTCGAGGTCGCGGGCGAGGCGTTCCCAGGCGGCGCGGCGCACCGGTTGCGGGGCCATGACGCTGTCGATGCCGTAGAGCGTGACACCGCGCAGGATGAAGGGAGCGACGCTGGCCGGGAAATCCATGCCTTGCGCCAGGCCGCAGGCGGCAACGGCGGCGGCGTAGCGGGTCGTCGCACAGACGTTGGCCAGCGTGTGGCTGCCGACGGTATCGACGGCGCCGGCCCAGCGTTCCTTGCCGAGCGGCTTGCCGGGGGCGGAGAGTTCGCTGCGGTCGATGATGGCGCTGGCCCCGAGTTCTTTCAGATAGGCCGCTTCGTTGCCGCGACCGGTCGAGGCGACGACGGTGTAGCCGAGTTTGGCGAGCAGCGCGATGGCGACGCTGCCGACGCCGCCGTTGGCCCCGGTGACGAGGATGTCGCCGCTGCCCGGCGCGATGCCGTGGCGCTCCAGGGCTTGCACGCAGAGCATGGCGGTATAGCCGGCGGTGCCGATGGCCATGGCTTGACGGGCGGTGAAGGCGGCCGGCAGGGGAACCAGCCACTCGCCGCGGACGCGGGCCTGCTGGGCCAGCCCGCCCCAGTGGGTTTCGCCGACGCCCCAGCCGTTGAGCACGACTTTGTCGCCGACGCGCCAGTCGGGATGCTGGCTGGCGCTGACCGTGCCGGCGAAGTCGATGCCGGGAACCATCGGAAAGCTGCGCACGACGGGCATTTTGCCGGTGATCGCCAGACCGTCCTTGTAATTGAGCGAGGACCAGTCGATGCGGACGGTCACGTCGCCCGCGGGCAATTGCGCCTCGTCGATCGGTTCAATGGCGGCGCGATAACCGGATTCGTCCTTGTGGATCAGAATGCCTGTGAACATGTTCTCTCTCCATGGAATGATGGGGGTGGCGCGACGACAAGCCCGCGCCGCGGCCAAGACTCAATCTTCGCTGTCGTCCTCTGCGTCATCCTGCTGGTGCGGCGCCAGGCCGAGCAGGGGGCCGATGTCGAACGGCTTGCCGTTGATCGTCAACTGGCCGCCCTCGAACAGCGCGGCGCTGGCGATGACATCGCCGTCGCGGGTCGCGTTGCCGGTTTTCACCAGTTTGTCGATCATGGCATCGAGCTGCTCCTGCGACATGGCCCCTGCCTCGACGATCTTTTGCAGCCAGGCCAGCGGCACCCGGGAGCTGGCCTTGACGATGATCTTGTTCATCAGCCTGCTGTCGGGCTGTTGCAGATCCTCGCCGGTGACGCCCTTGGCCGCCACGGAGTAGGCCAGCATGCCTTCATGGCCTTCGTAGGTAACGGCGATTTTGTCTACGGAATATTCCGGGTCGTAGGCCAGCAGATCCTTCATGGCGAACAGCAGGGCAGCCTGTTGTTTTTCCACGGATGCGGCGAAATCCTCCGGCGTCTTGTTGCATAGGCCACCCAGTTCCTGCCAGAAGCCGAGCACGATTTTTTGCAGGGTGGGCGCGTGAATCCGCTTCATGGATTCTTGCAATTCGATCTTGTCGAATTTGAAGTCGCGCCCGCCGACCTTGAGATTGGCGGCCCCGGTCAGCGCGGTCGTACTGCCCAGCAGGCCGTTGTCAACCTTTTGCACCACCGAGAACTTGACCTGGTTCAAATCAAATTGCATGTTTCCTCGCGAGGAAGCCACTTGCAACAGATCCAGCGAGCCTGTGCCTGAGCCGCTGTCGGTAAGCATGTTCCCCACGAACTCGTTGGCGGACTCGCCGCGTAACACGTCCCCGACGAACTCGCTGGCGGACTCGCCGCGCAGATTGGCCAGCTTGAAGCTGACGGTTTCTCCGTCCCTGGCGAGGTTGAAAGTGATCTCGGGCACCGCGAAATCCTGATTGATGGCGGTGTGCGCGCCATTCATGCTGAACACAAAGTGCATGGGCTGCCAGTTCAGGCGACCCTCGGCGTCTTTGATTTCGCCTGCGGGCAAGTCCACGCGGGTGTTCATCCCGCCGTCGAAACCGACCGCGGTGCGGATGCTCATGCTATCGAGCCACTGGCGCAGTTTCTCGGGCGTCTCCGGCGGCAGCACGAGTTGCGTGTCGATGCGCGCCAGACCGACGCCGGTAAAGCCCGGCAGCGGCCCGTGGGTAATGCGGTCGCGGAAAGTCAGGGTCGGGGGTTTGGCCCCGCCTTCGCCCGCCTGCGGCGAGCAGCCCAGTTGCAGGCTGACCGTGGCAGTGGCGGAAAACAGCCCCTTGTCGTACTGGCGATCGACGATTTTGAGGAAAGGCAGCGTTTTCTCCACCTTGTCCAGCGCCGCCTCATACTCCCTTTGCATCACATTGCCGCTGTACACGACCGCCCCGAGATACGCGCCGCCGAGAACGGCGACGGTTGCCACGCCGTATGCCACTGCCTTGTTCATGCCGATGACTCCTTGATCTGTATTGAAAACGGCCCGTCCATCGCCCAGCGCAATCCCGGCCACCCCGCACAATAGCAAATTCTCCCGCCATGCCGCGAATGCCTTGCCGGCAGCTCAGGGCGATTGCATTTATTCGTCATGCGCGTTCCGCAAAAAATCGTTAACCCTCAGTCACTTATGAGGTCATCTTGTAAACTCATCCGAAATGGCGTCTACTCTCGTCTTTTGGAAGACGAGAATGGATACCG
>Ga0209628_10000604_pt1 | contig 22253 bp, 18 predicted proteins | sample TergutCu122P4_FD_187285 | JGI IMG/M metagenome (GOLD analysis project Ga0209628, IMG submission 187285) | Cubitermes ugandensis P4 segment gut microbial communities from Kakamega Forest, Kenya - Cu122 P4 (SPAdes) (version 2) | ecosystem: Host-associated > Arthropoda: Insects > Digestive system...
CGTAAACTAAAGCCGTGTTAGCTGTAACTATTGCAGAAGTGCCGTTGGTTGGTGTTATAGTAAAACCACTGCTAACACTCCAAGTGGCAGATTGTCCGGTGTTTAAACTGTATGTTCCGGTAGGGCAGACGGTAGAGGGGCCGGAGATGGAGATATTTATTTTGTAATATTTACGATTTTGCATATTGGTATATGGCCCATAAGCAGGGGAATGACGCATTAAAGGCATGGCACCCCATTTTGATTCATATTTTCCGGCATGTGTAGTAGATTTAACAGCAGAATGATCACCGTCATAATAAAAAATTTTCACTGCATTTGCTTCTGTTGTTTGCTCATAACTTCCATCTTCCCAATAATAATGCAAGTTTTTCATTGTATTATAAGGGGAGTCAAGATACTGGTTCAACCAACATTTTGTCGTGCCTCCTGTAGTTAAATTCCATGCATAGCTGTGACAATTATAAGTCGCACTTGCATTCGCTAAGATTTCTGCATTAGGGTACAGAGATGCATACTGTGCCGTATAATATAAAATATCAGAAGAAGTCATTTCTGAACGCTGAAAAGCATATACTTGACTTCCTTTGGGTGTATATAAATATACAGTTTGTGCATTACACAAACTCATTATACTCAAAAAGAAAACTATGATAAATTTCATTTTCATAATTTTATTGTTTTTAATTTACAGATTAAAAATTAATGCCATTTATATTTTGTGTTCTCTAACGGATCTATTTTCATAATCTCAATTAAAGTTTTATCTTTATTGGTTGTCCACCAAGTAAAATAAGCATCAGATGCAATCAGATATGCTTCTGCATCATAAATAGGAAAAGATCCCGATTCTCGTAATGCTAAAATTGAATTTTGAGAAGGGAATCTTCCTCCTAAAAAATTACTATTAATGGCAACCGCTCTGATTGATTCTATCGTCCATAGAATATATACACCAAGTTCACATTCTTTTTGGTAAAAAGAAGATATAGGATTTCGAGGAAACTTTGTTATAATATCTTTTTCATTTCTATACTTAAGAAGTTCATTAATATGCTTATATGTAAGCGCAGGGAAATCTCTATCGTCATATTGGTTGTTTTTTAAAGTACTAACATACTTTTCCACTTCTTCCATTTGCTTTCTCTCCTCTTCGATTTGTTTGTTTTCTTTTTCTTCGCAACCAAAGAACACAACCAAAGGAATTAATATGATAAATAATTTTAGTGTTTTCATAATTTATTCTGCTATAATTTTTGACATTTCGGTTAATGTGTTAGAATCAAGGTTATTATAAGTTTTGATAAACGTATCTATAACATCTTGTTTTTCCGTTTTACTTTGCTTATTCATAATAACTGCTGCCAACAACATTGTTTTCTTAATATTGAACAAACTATATACTTCAGAATTTTGTAGTTTATCTGTATACTTATTTACAGTTATTTTTCTAAGTTCTTCTAATTCCTCATTAGTCATTTTGCTTAAAAATATACTGTCTGATAAAACTAATTCCAAAAATGGCAATTTGTATGGAATGTGATAATCTATAGAGGTAACATCTTTTTGAACTTGGGAAAGAATAGGATAATCTGCATATGCTTTTAGGAGTTCTTGAACACCATCTTTCCGTTGGCTTAATTCTTGTAAACCATTAAATTGTTTAATAGTGATATTTACTCCTTTTCGTTCGTCGTTAAATGCTACATAGTTGTTGAATAATGGATAATTTAAGCATACTGTTATCAATTCTTTTGTGCCTATTTTATTCAATATGTCCAAAGGAATTTGGCAAGCTTTAACCATTTGTTCGCCTGTTTCAAATATTGCCCATTCTTTGGTTTCTGATTTTACTGGATAATCCCACATTGCCTTTGTTGTCGTTTGTGCGTTTACAATGCACACCATAAAACAAAATATTATCAATAAGTACTTTTTTAATTGTCTCATTACTTTATATTTTTTAATTAATTATCTTCTTTAGATTTAACTATTCAGAAAGTTATATTTATTTCATTGCTCTTAATTGCAAGTCTAAAAACTTGCTTTTGCCCACTCATTGGATGCATGGTTTTTATAAGTTTCCATCTCCCTAAAATACTTGCAGATTCATCGTGAATAACATTAGGAATAGAAAAACAGTTCTCATCTTTCTTCTCACAAGAAAAAAAACTTCCTGCCAACATCAGCAAAATTGCCAAACTCATTAAAATCCTTTTAGTTTTCATAATATACAATCTTAAACTATTCTTTTTTACTCTTGCTCTTTGTTTTTACAAAAACTTGTTTTTTGCAAGTCAGGAGACTTGCTTTTTGCTACGACGTAGTTAAAAACTACGCCGAACGAGGGGGGAGATTATGTTTAATTTCATTGAACGTTAGCTTTTAGTTTTTCCGCTTTTGCTTTCACATCTTCGATTGTCCCGACATTCAAGAAAGCTTGTTCGGGCAAATCATCTACTTCGCCATCCATAATCATGTTGAAACCTTTGATAGTGTCTTCGATAGAAACCATTACTCCGGGTACTCCCGAAAAAGCTTCGGCCATAAAGAAAGGTTGAGAAAGAAAACGTTGTACCCTGCGGGCGCGATTGACGGAAATCTTGTCTTCATCCGAAAGTTCATCCATACCGAGGATAGAGATAATATCCTGCAATTCTTTATAATGTTGCAATAATTGCTTAACTCTTTGTGCCGTGTTATAGTGTTCCAAACCGATAATGTTGGGGTCGAGTACACGAGATGTCGAACTTAGCGGATCGACAGCCGGATAAATTCCCAACTCGGAAATCTTACGGTCTAATACCGTGGTGGCGTCCAAAAACGAGAATGTTGTTGCCGGAGCCGGGTCGGTCAAGTCGTCGGCCGGTACATATACCGCTTGGATAGAAGTGATTGAGCCGCTTTTTGTAGATGTGATGCGTTCTTGCATACGTCCCATTTCTGTTGCCAAAGTGGGCTGATAACCTACAGCCGAGGGCATACGTCCTAAGAGGGCTGATACCTCAGAGCCTGCTTGTGTGAAACGGAAAATATTGTCGATAAAGAAAAGAATGTCGCGACCACCTTCTCCTGCCGCATCACGGAACGATTCGGCAACGGTTAATCCGGATAATGCCACATCGGCACGCGCTCCGGGAGGCTCGTTCATTTGTCCGTATACCAATGTGGCTTGAGATTTTGCCAATTCTTCGTAATCAATTTTAGACAAATCCCAATTCCCTTTTTCCATTTCTTCTTTGAATTCTTCACCATAGCGGATAACGCCTGATTCGATCATTTCGCGGAGTAAGTCGTTTCCTTCGCGGGTACGTTCTCCAACGCCTGCAAAAACAGAATATCCATTGTGCTTTTTGGCAATATTGTTGATCAATTCCATGATTAACACGGTTTTGCCAACACCGGCGCCACCGAATAAACCTGTTTTTCCGCCCTTCAAGTAGGGGGCTAATAAGTCAACGACTTTAATACCGGTAAATAAAACCTCGGTTGAAGTAGAAAGATCTTCAAATTTGGGAGCCTCTCTGTGAATCGGAGCAGGGTTGCTGTAATCAACAGCTTTCATTCCGTCGATTGTTTCACCGATTACATTCAATAGTCTGCCTTTTACCTGATCGCCTATCGGCATGGATATTGCTTGCCCGAGGCTTTCAGCCGGCATTCCTCGTCTGATGCCATCGGTAGAATCCATAGCGACAGTACGAACTGTGCTTTCTCCAATGTGTTGTTGAACTTCGAGAATAAGATTTTTGCCGTCTTTGCGAACAACTTTCAGCGCTTCATTAATTTCGGGTAACTTTTGGTCGGATGCTATATTGTAAGATACGTCAATAACAGGGCCAATTACTTGAGAAATATATCCTATTTTTGCGGACATGATTTTAGATTAATTTTTTAATATTGGGTGTTTTTCTAAAAACTAAAACGCAGCAAATGTAGTATTTTCAATTGATAAAACAATAAATCTTTATATTTAAATTACCTCAATATAGTTATTTTTAATACAGCTACGGCTCTTTACAAAGAGAACCAATAATTAAGTTTCAACATAAATACATTGGTCGGAAAATATCCAAAGAGTTCTTTCGTATTTTGATTGAACGAGGAAATGTATTGAGAACTTGTTCCCGAACGACCTTGCGCCCAAACTAAATAAAGCGTTGAATTGGGTCGATATTCCCAACGCATGACTAAATTGAACCGGAATTCGCGAAAACTGAAGTCGGGATTACCAAAAGAATATTGATAACTGTTAGATTCGGCAACAGCATACCGGTTATTTGCAGGATTAGAAGTTAACGCATCGTTGAGCAGAACAAACCGGTTTTCATACTTTTTGTCCATCGTATGAGTTGCCCGTTTAAATTCGTTGTATTTTCCCGATGATATGAAGGGACTTCCATAAAATTGTATGGATAAATCGGGCGTAATACTGTAATCCACGCGAAATGTAAGCCCGGCAATGTCTTGCCTGATTGTCCCCATCAAATAAACACTATTGCCTGATTCAAGTGTTTGCTGTCCGACATATTCCAATCCTACTTTCCGGTAGGAGTAGTCGAATCTGCTCATTAATCCTAAATTCGAAACAGGACGATAATTCACTTCTGCCCATCCGGAATGGGAATGTCGCTCATTTCCGGCCGTCATTCCATAGTAAAAATGAGCAAATACTTTTTTGGAATTATCCGTCCAAAAGCGAAGATTTGTACCTAAAACATTATTCGTTCGCACGATGGGGCCTCCACGAAGCATACCGGGTTCAGTATCTTTAAAAATGGAATATATCTCCCAATGAAATCCCATGTTGTTGGTAAAGTGCGTTTCGCCTTCGAATCCTGAAATGCTAAAAATATTGGTATTGCTATAATCCCATTGAAAACGGTAATATGGCAGCACGTTATATTTGCGAATAATGCCTTTGGGCGTATTATCCACATAATTGAACCAACCCCAAAGTATTTTATAGTCAGTACTGTGCAAGTATCCCAAATCGTTCAGGTTGAATCCGGGACTAAACCATATAAAGCGATGCTCTGTTTGCAGTTTATTCTCGCCGCCCCTGCCGAGCACAATCGTACCGGAACTTCCCCGAAGAGTGGTGCGCGAACTGTCGACCGACAAGTGCCGGGCGCCTTCACGCTGAAAATTATGCACGGGCGATTGCTGCAAAGTGATCATCGCATTCTGCGAACCTGTTATATGCGAATACTGTAAATTTCCTTTTGTATAATATTCCCTGTTTTTGAAATATTGGGCAAAATCGACAGCCCCTGTATATGCGTTCCGGCTGAGAAACGAGAGATGTTCGTCTCTTAAGGAACGATTGGTCGAAGTCAGCATACCGCCAATAATCGTATTTCCCTTATTGATGTCTTGCTGCACGCGAGCGACGGAATAGCTGGTCAAAGGCTGAGCGGTCATTTTATATTCGTGATCGTCCTGCATGATTTTTGCATTTTCTTTAGCAGTGATGCTGTTGAACATGCCCAGCGACAGGCCGTTTCTATTTTTTCCCGATACTTTGATGGCGCTAATGATTTTGGTTCGTTGCGGTACAGAACTGTACTGCCCGTATTCTTTGCCCGGTTGCCAACTTGGCGATGAACCGACGCGGCGCGAGTAAAACATTGTTTCGCCGAAGTTGCTGCCTATGTCGAATATATTTTTCCCCTCTATGAAAAAGGGCCTCTTTTCTTCATAAAAGGTTTCAAAAGCGGTCAAGTTGATGGTCGACGGATCGGCTTCTACCTGCCCGAAATCGGGATTGATGGTAAAATCCAGCGTGAAGTCGCTCGACAATCCTATTTTTCCGTCCACTCCGGCCCCGAAATACCGGTCTGTTCCTGTTGCATAAGGATTTCCCTCTTCTTTTTTCGATCTGCTGTATTGTAGCGATGTGTATGGAGATATTTCTACCCTTCTGGATTTTGGGAGATTGGATATTCCTGTAAGCGTACCGAACGAAAAAACAAAGCCCTTGTTCAATAGCGGTACCGGATGCAAAAAAGAAAATTCATTTTTTCGGGCGATAAGACGAAAAGCCTGAACTCCCCATTCCTGTTCCGTATTTTGGCCGGAATAACGAAGTTGCGACAGTGGGATTCTAAATTCGGCAAACCAGCCCTGATCGTTGTGCGATACTTTTCCTTCCCATACGGGATTCCATGTAAAATCAAGATTAACGGAATTATCGACTATGTAGTCGTAACGTGTGCCTCCGGCAGTCAGTCCGAAAGCAAAAGCAGTACGCTTGTCGGCATAACTGTCGAACATGATTTCCACAACATCACCCAGTGCCTGATCGCGTGGCGCCAGCCGGCGGACGATTTTATCCGGCTCGGAATCAAAAGCGCGAATAGCAACGTAGATGTTATGGTTGTCGTAAAGTATCTTCACGTATGTTTTTTCCGTTTCGGGTTGTCCTTCGTTGGGTTCCTGCTGGGTGAATGTTCCCAACCACTCCCCAATATTTTCCCAACAATCATCATTGAGTATACCGTCGATTACAGGTGGAGTCTCCAGTCGAGTGGCTTTGTAAGAAAAGTTATTATCTGTGTTCTGTGCAAATAATTCCAATGAGAAAATTAAGGAAATTAAAACACTACAGTATATGATACGGGAATACCTATGGTACATATTTATGAATACTTTCAATTAAATAAAATGAATATTGCTATTATAGATAGTTTGGCAACGAAATACCCTATAAAAAAAGCAATATTTTTTACATTTAGCGTGAATTCGATTCAGGCAGATGTTTTTCTTGTCTTATTTTCCGCAGGTTGACAATTTGTTTTTCAGTAGCGAAGGAACGCTGAAAGATGAATTTACAAGAATTTTTAATTCGCTGTTTAAACATTCCGGCAAATATATTAAACTTGTTATTACGCTTGGCGAAAAGCGTATGGGACTTACGAGAGACGAAATTGTAGAATTATCGAAACTTAATGACGGCGGGGCAAAAGATACGCTCTGTTTACAGACGAAACCAAAACACGCAAAACCGTTCATACAACAATGATTACAACTTATGGAGTAAAACATAATGCCTATTTTGGAAATATACAGAACGAGGTTAAAATGGATGATTTGTTTGTGTTTTAATTTGGCGGTAACTGCATATTTTATATGACATATCGCCAAAATAAAAGCAGTGAAATAGGGCAATGCAGTTAATTTTGGCATCATTACCTTAAATTACCTCAATGTCATTGTTTTTAATCCAACCTACGTTGCCGCCTGCGGTTTGAATTTCGCTCCATTCTCCTAACCGGCTTTTTATCAGCACTTTTGTTCCTTCGTGCAATACGAAAAGATCGTTGCCGCTGGTGTCGGGAGCACTTTTAATCGTAATCGTTGGGGTAAATACGATGGCGTAATTTCTTTCGACAAGTTTTTGTTTTTGCCTGTATGCGAAAACATTGGCTGTAATTATAAAAACAATCCAAATTATACTTGTGTAAAAACCGATTTTTTTCAATATAATTTTGCGAGAAAAGAAAAACAATATGAGCGAGCCTATCAGTAATAAGAAAGAAACAATGCCTATTTTACTCCACGCATTCGTTCCGTAAATATTTTGCAGAGATTCCATCCATTCCGAAAGGAAAAATTTACCTACTGGTTCGATTTTATCGACAGTTTGGAGTTTGGCGATTTCTAAATTGAAACGAGCGTCTTTATCTCCCGGATTCAATAACAGCGCACGTTCGTAATTCAGTATGGCTAAGGCTGTTTTGTTCATTTTGTAATAGCTGTTGCCAATGTTATAATAGATAAGTGCCGACTCTCCGGATGTTTCTAAAATACTTTTGTATAACTCTACGGCTTCGGCATATTCGCCTTTTGAGTAAGCTTCTGCGGCAGCTTGTAAATCAACATTTTGCGCTTTCAAGCTAAACGTTACTATTTGAAACGAAAGTAAAAGGATGAAAATTTTTCTTGTATACATGGTTATCTCCTCCTTTATTTTTTAATTGTATTTTCCATTTTATCTATCGCATTAATGGTCGAATCGTAGAGTTTATCCATTTCGTGAGAACCTTGACTCGGTGCATAGCGGGCAAATTCACAGGTGTTTAGAATATCCATAAACTCTTTTATTAGCGATTCGCCTACTCCGTATTTTATCATTTCTGTTTCTACATTGTCTTTGGTAAGCGAGGCAACCGGAATATTTAACTTGTCGCTCAAGTAGCCCCACAATGCTTTCAATACTTCGTCGTAGAATTCTTCTTTTTTGTTTTCTTTCAATAATTTTCCGGCAATTTTCAATCGTTTGGATGCTACTTTGTTTGCTTTTTTCGTGCGTACCAAAGCGATATTGGCATTTTCTTTGGCCTGTTTTCTATTTAATATGAAATAGGCGATAAACAATAATGCCGGAATGATATACCATAATATGTATGATAATTTTCCAAAGAAGAAATCGTCTTTTTTATGGAAAGAAAATCCGTCTGTTTTGATATAAAGAATGTCTTTTCCTACAAATCTCAAGTCTTCTTTGTTGGAAAAATTGCCGATGATCTGTTGATTTGAATTTGCCGAACCACCTTCTCCTTTGGCTACATGGAGAGTATATTCGGGGGTGGATAGCGTTTTAAATGTTCCTGATTTGAGATCGAAAAAAGAAAACGAAACGGAAGGGATCGTAAAATCTCCGGCATATCGCGGAATGGCCAAATATTCTATCGACTTGCTGCCGGTAACACCGCTTGCGGTTGTTTTGATATTCAAATTTACCTTAGGATCATAAATTTCAAAATCGTTGGGAAATACGATTTCCGGAGTTTTTATCATCTTGATGTTTCCATTTCCGGAAATATCGATTTTAATTGTAACGGCCTCATTGGCTTTCACATTTTGTGAATTGATGGAAGAAGTCATTTTAAAATCTCCCACGGCACCCGAAAACGATGCGGGTTTCCCTGCCGGAAGGGGTTTTACATTAACGGTGCCGGAATTAATAGTCAAATTCTTCCTCACATTCGTGTAGGAATCGAAAAAGTCGTCGAAAATACTTTTCACACGTTGTTGAGAACGCATGCGTAAAATAAGGTCGATTTTTCCGGGGGGAATGGTAAGTGTACCCGAACGTTGGGGATAAAGTACGACTTGTTTCAGAATATATGTTTGATAATTGCGTCCGTTGTAGTTTTCCAATTTGAGTTGCTGATTAGCAGGTAATTCAATTTCTTGTGCGATAAACCCTTCAAATTCAGGAAATTTCAGATTGTCGACATTGACAATATCGTAAAGGGAATATATTTTAAATGTGACCAAAAAACCTTCATTTTCAAATACCGAGTTTTTAGTGAGGTGCATTCTGACAAAAACTTCGTCGGAAGAAACGTTGCCACTACCACTACTACTTGCTGCCGAATTTCCACCTTGGTTAGACTGACTTTGAGTATTGTTGTTTCCCGATGTTTTGTCTTGAGGCAATACTCTAATTGTTACTGAGTTAGATTTGTATTCGCCATTGCCCACTTTGATTGTTGCAGGAGGAATTTCAAAAGTCCCTTCTTTCTTCGACATCAAGGTATAGGTGTATGAATTGGAAACACTCGAAGTTGTTTGTCCGTTGACAATCGAATAACTCGAAGAACGAGATACGCTTGGCCCATACAATATTTCGAAGTCGGGCAATTCGGCAATCCGAAGGTCTTTTCCTTCTTCGTTCAGCGTATAAGTCAATCGAAATTGTTCTCCCAGCACCACGGCATTAGGTGCCGTAGCTTTAAAAGTTACTTGTGAGAATCCGCTGAATGCACATCCTATCAGCAATACCACAAGTATAAATTTCCTTTTTAATTCTTCATTCTTCATTCTTCATTCTTCATTGATTTTTACCAGTCTTTTTCTGTTTTCCGGGTTTTCATTTGTTTCATTTGAGCTTCTTTCATTTTCTCTTGAACGTCTTTCTCGTTTTGCAACAAGGCGTCTAAGATTTGTTGGGCTTTATCTTCGCTCATTTGTTCTTCCGGTTGTTGTTCTTCTTGTGTTTTATCTTGCTTATCCTGATTTTGTTGTTGATCTTGTTTGTCTTGCTTATCTTGTTCCTGTTTGTCTTTGTCTTTGTCTTTGTCTTTGTCTTTGTCGTTGTTTTTATCTTGATTTTGTTGTTGATCTTGCAATAGTTTTTGGGCTAAAGCCAAGTTATAACGGGTTTCATCATCTTTAGGATTTAATCTCAAGGATTGTTTAAATGCTGTAACGCTTTTAGCATAATCTTGTTGATTCATGAAAATATTACCTACATTGTGATATGTTGATGCTAATTTTTTTACATCGGTTTTGGAAAGCTGAACATCTTGCTTTTGTTCCAATGTTTGCAGAACACTTTGGTATTGTTTCAATGCTTCAGGGAATTTTTCTTGCTTATACAAGGCGTTACCTAAATTGTATGCTGCATCAGCCGATTGTTCACTGGCCGTTTCAAGTGCTTTTCTGTAAGCAATTTCGGATTCGGTATATTTTTCCTCTTTATATACCTTATTCCCTTCTCTCAGTTGCTTTCTGGTTTCTTTTTGAGCAAAAGCGGAGAATGAAATTGCAATTAAAATTGATAATATAATAGTCTTTTTCATTATTGTAACTTTTTAGTTTCCTCGTTTTGCATTAGATTTCTCACTGCGTTCGAAATGAGGAATCTTCTCATAATTTAAACAATCTAATTTTCTTAAACACTCTGTTTTTTCTATCTAATATAAAGAATTCAAACACTAAAATAAAAAGTATAATCCATGCAAGAATTTGATATTTTTCGTTGTAATCCGTATATACTTTACTTTCTATGTCGGCTTTGTTCATTTTTTCTATTTCTTGCTGTAAGGCTCTCAGTGACGCATTCGTATTATCTGTCCGTGCAAACATACCACCTCCCGCAGCAGCGATTTCCTTACACATTTCTTCGTTGAGTCTTGTAATAACCACATTTCCGTCTTTGTCTTTGAGGAAATTATTGTTTCCTCCGATAGGTATGGGTGTTCCGGCAGGAAGTCCTACGCCCAAAACGTGTGTTATTATTCCCTTTTCGGCAGCAGCTTTTACGGCACCAATGGCATCATCGTCGTGATTTTCTCCGTCGGTAATCAATACGATTGCTTTTTCGTTTGTCGAGTTGGGAGTAAACGAGCGGGTAGCTAATTTTATGGCAGCACCGATAGATGTTCCCTGCACAGGCACCATTGAAGGGTCGATGCTCGTCAAAAACATTTTGGCCGACACATAATCTGAAGTAATAGGCAATTGCACATAAGCATCTCCTGCGAAAACTATCAAACCGATTTTATCGTTTCTCAAATTATCTACCAATTTAGAAAGAATTTGTTTGGATTTTTCCAACCGACTGGGGGAAATGTCGGTACTCAACATCGATTTAGATACATCTAAACAAACCATTACTTCCACTCCCTGACGTTTGACGGTTTCTAATTTAGAACCGAATTGGGGTCTTGCAACCAAAAAGATAAACAACACGACACAGATTGAAACCAACCAGTATTTCAGGTATTGTCTTTTTAACGAAACATCGGGCATCAATTGCCTGACTATGCGCATATTACCAAACTCTTTGATGGCTTTTTTCTTGTTACGCATGGAGTAAATATACAAGAGCGCCAAAAGAGGTATGATTAATAGCAAATATAAATATTCGAGATGTTCAAATCTAAATCCGGCCATAACTAAGGAATGTTTCTTAATAATGTATGTCTAAACAATAATTCCAACAACAAAAACAGCAGAGCCAAGATGGCAAAAGGAAGAAATTCTTCTTGCTTTTTACTGTATTCCTGAACGCTTATTTTTGTTTTTTCCATTTGATCAATTTCTTCGTAAATTCGTTTTAGAGCCTCTTTATTTGTTGCTCTGAAATATTTTCCACCTGTCATTTGTGCGATTTGCGTCAATACATCTTCGTCGATATCAACCTGAATATTTTGATAAACGATTCTTCCTGCCACCTGAACAGGATATGGAGCGGTTCCTTTAGCACCTACTCCTACAGTGTATACACGAATGCCGTATTTTTTTGCAATTTCACCGGCGGTTAAAGGCGTTATTTCTCCGCTGTTATTCACCCCATCGGTAAGCAAAATGACGACTTTCGATTTAGCCTGACTGCCTTTCAGGCGACTGACGGCATTGGCTAAACCGTGTCCGATAGCAGTTCCGTCTTCAATCATGCCGATTTTTACGTCTTTCAATAGATTCATCAAAGCGGCACGGTCGGTAGTAAGAGGGCATAGTGTATAACTCTCTTTTGCAAAGACAACTAATCCGATATTGTCGTTCGGACGGCCGGCGATAAACGACGCAGCCACTTCCTTGGCTGCCTCCAACCGGTTGGGTTTAAAATCTTCGGCCAACATGGAAGAGGAAGTATCCAATACCATCATAATGTCAATTCCCTCTGTTGTAGAATTTTCCCAATTGTCGGTAGATTGCGGACGTGCCAATGCGATAATCAAAAAGATTAAACACAACACACGAAATGCGAAAGGTAAATGTCTCAAATATACTTTATAAGAAACAGGCGCCTCATCAAACCCTTGGGCTGCGGATATTTGAAAACTTGCTTGCGATTTGCGAAGTTTCCAAATATACCACCCAATCATAGGGATGAGCAGGAGCAATAACCAGAAATATAACGGGTTTGCAAAAATCATGATTTAACTTCTTGTAATTTCGTTTCTTCTACAATTATTTCTTCTTTTTTCGTTTGATTTACAAACAGATAAGCATTCATCATACTTAACTCATTTTCGTCGGGCAGCGGATGATATTTGGCAAATTTCACAAAATCGGCCAATTGCAATATTTGTTTCAAGTTGTCGTAAACAGAATCGGTTTCGCTTATATGTTTTATTTTCATCAAAATTTCACCTGATGTCATTTCCATGGCAGGAGTTCCGAACCGTTCTTCGATGTATTTTCTTAGCGTATCTGCAATCGACGAATGGTATTGTTTGTTAAGTCCCTGCTGCCATAATTTTTGAATTTTAATCCCGTTCAACTCATTAAGTGCAATAATATGAGGAGGCAATTTGGGTTCTTCCGGTTTCTTGAATACATCCAAAATGCGTTTTCCGTGCAAGACTTCAAAGTAGTACCATACTGCTAATGCCAAAATAATTATTCCGATAATAATCCAAATAATCAAGGCGTAATCCGACAAAACAAAAGGCGGGGAAACAACATTTTTAATGTCGAAAAAGTTTTTTGTTTCCGTATCTACGGGATAAGTAGAAACTTTTAATCCCAACTCGTTCGACCGGATTGTATCTGTTCCATCTATTACCAAAAAAGGAGGCAAAATATAAATAGCTGAATCAAAAGATGTTATCAAATAATCTTGCTTGATTTGCAACGTACTTCCTAAATCTGTCGTATCGGGTTTAGATATGGAAAGCAATTCAACTCCTTTGATTATCGTATCTTGAAGTGCCGGTAATTGTACAAATTTACCTTTGGCTTGTACGACTTCCAAATGAATACTTGTTTGTTGCCCAATCAACAACTGTGTCGAATCGGGATTAATAGACGCTTTGACTATTGTTTGTTGCGCTTGTGTTTGTAGAGAACACAAGCAGCACAATATCAAAGTTATGAAAAGAGTTTTTGTTATCTTCATTTTTTTTAACTGCGTTTATGAAATAGAGCAATTAAAGCTTTCACATAATCTTCATCTGTGCGAATAGAAACAGAGTCGACGTGACTTTTCTTGAAAGCATCGTTCATTTTCTGTTGGCGCATATTCCACCATTCTTTATATGCTCCGCGCACGCTGAGAGAAGAAGTATCCACCCATTTTTCAGCTCCGGTCTCCGCATCTTTGATTTTCATCAGTCCCACTTTGGGTATTTTGGTTTCCCGGTTGTCGTAAACCTGTATGGCAACCATGTCGTGTTTGCGGTTAGCGATTGTCAGTGCGTGTCTGTAATCTTTTTCGTCGATATAGTCAGATATGATAAAAGCCGTGCATCTTCGTTTGATAGCGTTTGTGAGGTATTTAAGTACCTGTGCGATGTTGGTTTTCGTTTCTTCCGGTTCAAAATTAATCAATTCACGAATGATATACAAGATGTGCTTTTTTCCTTTTTGAGGAGGAATGAATTTTTCTATCTTGTCGGAAAAAAAGATAACACCGATTTTATCGTTGTTTTGTATGGCAGAAAAAGCCAGTGTAGCAGCGATTTCCGTGATAATATCTTTTTTCATCCATTCGACAGAACCGAAATCCCGGCTGCCCGAAACATCGATCAGCAACATCACCGTCAACTCGCGTTCTTCTTCAAAAACTTTGACGTAAGGTCTTGCATGTCTTGCCGTTACGTTCCAGTCGATGTCCCTGATGTCGTCTCCGAATTGATATTCCCGCACTTCAGAAAATGCCATCCCACGACCTTTAAAAGCAGTATGATACTCTCCTGCAAAAATATTGCGGGAAAGACCACGGGTTTTTATTTCGACTTGCCGTACTTTTTTTAGGAGTTCGCTTGTTTCCACTTTTGTTCAGTTTATTAGTTTCCTTATTTTGTCTTGAGGTTTCTCGCTATGCTCGAAATGACGGCTGTCGCTCTTTGAAAAGATGGTAAGAGCAGGTTGTCATTTCGAACGCAGTGAGAAACCTCCTCATAACTTATGGAACCTCAACCTTGTTTAATATTTCGCTGATAATCTCTTCCGATGTGAGGTTGTTGGCCTCCGCCTCATAACTCAATCCGATGCGGTGGCGCATTACATCGTGGCAAACCGCGCGGATGTCTTCGGGAATGACGTATCCTCTGCGTTTGATAAATGCGTAAGCTTTTGCGGCTAATGCCATATTGATAGATGCGCGAGGCGATGCTCCGAAGGAAATCATGTTTTTTAGATTAGACAAGCCGTGTTCGTGTGGGAAACGAGTGGCAAACACAATGTCGACGATGTATTTTTCTATTTTTTCATCCATATAAACCTCGCGAACGATATTGCGGGCTTCCAGTATTTCTTCTTTCTTCAATACCGGTTGGATGGTTTCTCTTTCGCCACTCATATTTTGGCGAATAATTAATTTTTCTTCTTCTTTTTTCGGATAGTTGATAACCACTTTCAACATGAAACGGTCGACTTGTGCTTCAGGTAGCGGATAAGTACCTTCCTGTTCAATCGGATTTTGAGTTGCCATTACCAAAAACGGTTGGGGCAGCAGGTATGTTTTTTCTCCGATGGTTACTTGTTTTTCCTGCATGGCCTCAAGTAAAGCCGATTGCACCTTAGCCGGAGCGCGGTTGATTTCATCTGCCAGTATAAAATTGGCAAAAATCGGACCTTGTTTCACTAAGAATTCCTCTTTTTTCTGACTGTAAATCATCGTACCGACAACGTCGGCAGGAAGTAAGTCGGGAGTAAACTGAATGCGACTGTACTTGGCATCAATCAACGAACCCAATGTCTTGATTGCTAAGGTCTTCGCTAATCCCGGAACCCCTTCCAATAAGATGTGTCCATCCGACAACAACCCGATTAACAACGACTCAACCAAGTGTTTTTGACCTACGATTACGCGATCCATTCCCATCGTAATCATATTCACGAAAGCACTTTTGCTTTCAATCCTCTCATTTAATTCACGAATATCAACTGTTTGGCTCATGTTTTTTTATTTGCTAAAATTTCCCCACAAAAGTAGAGATGTTAAATTTCAGTTGAAAGTATTTCGGCGTTAAAAATGATTAATCCTTCCTAAATCTTTCCTAAATCGTAGAGATAGCTTGTCAAAAAGTATTTTTTCTCAATCAAAAAATGTTTTTCAAATTAAATTCTTTACTTTTGCATTTCAACTATAAGAGATTTTTGTGTGAGATAAATAAAATCATAATCATACAACAAGCACAAAATAAAAAACAATATATGCTATGAATCAGCAAATTCTCAATGAAATACGAACGTTAAAGCGGCAGATACTACCAAATGAAAAAGTAATTTTATTTGGCTCGCAGGCACGCGGAGATGCCCGTCCCGATTCGGATTGGGATTTGTTGGTGTTATTGGATAAAAATGGTAGGCGTAATTGGGACGACTTTGATAACTACGCTTATCCTTTTACAGAAATTGGCTGGGATTATGGAGTGGCAATCAATCCAATATTATATACGCAGGAAGAATGGGACAAAGGTAAGATTTTCCCTTTTTATAAAAATGTAATGCGCGAAGGAATAGAAATTAATTGCAGAAGTTCCTATTCTAAATTTTACAGAACGGCTGCTAATAGGCTATATTATGCTTGTTTTTATGCTGCAATTGCTCTACTTGTTAACGATAGTTATGAAACACATACGCATAGTGGAGTAAAAACAGTGTTGGGTTTACATTATGTTAGGGGTGATAAAATTGAGAAATCATTTGGAAAAATGTACCAACAATTATTCAATTTACGTCAAGATGGAGATTACGAAGATTGGTTTGAGATAGAGGAAAAAGATATTTTACCTCTTCTCGAACCTGCCGAAAAATTTATTGAAACAATAGAAAACTTGGTAAATAAAAATTAAAACTAATTTTATGACATAAACAAACAAGTGCTGACAAGCACAAAATAAGACATATTAACAATAGCGTTTTGCTATATTTTTGCCCTGGACCTCAAAGGTGGATAATGTTAAGTCCGCTTTTTTTATTGCCTAAAATTGAAGTTAAGAATAATCTATGTGATTAAAGTGCAAACGGATAAAAATATTGTTACTGCGAAGTTAGTAAGATTATAACAGTTCAAAACACATTCTTCCGTTGTGATAAGGGCATTTCCAGAATCCTGCTTTGTCGTCTTCGCGGTTTGGCTTTCCGTTGCTGTCGACACTCCAAAACCATTCGCCATTGTTTTTGTCGACGATGTGTTGTTGAATGTATTTCCAGCATTTTTCTGCTTTTTCGAGATATTGTTCGTTTCCTGAATTTTGCCATGCGTAGACCAGTCCGACTACAGTTTCGGCTTGCACCCACCAATGGCGGTCTGTTACGAGGTGACCTTCGTGAGTTTCGTAAATCAGGCTACCATCGGGTTGCAGGCCTTCGAGAGCGGCATCTGCAACTTTGATGGATAAGCATTTGATTTTGTCAATCAATATTTTGTCGCCTAACACTTCTGCTGCCTCAAAGAGGAGCCAAGATGCTTCAATATCGTGTCCGTAGGAAATATCTGTCGATTTACAATCCCATTTTTCATCAAAAAACAGATTTAAATGATAGGTTTGTTTGTCCAATATTTGGTTGACAAAAATCCCGATTAGATTTCTCTGAGCACTTTTCAATTCGTCATTTTCCCATATTCGCATCAAGTTTGTGTAAGGTTCCAAAATATGCAAGTGCGTGTTCATTGTTTTCTTTTCGTTGGCATCTTTTTTGCTTAACCGCATATCTTCAATGGGTTGCCAATCAGATGTGAATGCCTCAAAATATCCTCCGTGAACAGGGTCGTAGCAATGTTTTTCTATCAATTGGAAAAGTTTTTTCGATAATTCCAATGCCTCCGGATTGCCGGTAGCACGATAAAATTCGGAAAAACCATACAAGGCAAATCCTTGTAAATAAGTCTGCTTTTTTGTGTTTACAGGCTTTCCTTTATAATCTAATTCCCAAAAAATACCACCGTTTTTTTTATCAATAAAAAATGTGGTAAGATATTGGTAGGCTCTTTCAGCCATGAATAGATATTCCGGATTGCCCAAAAGGCGATAAGCGGAGGAGAAAGTCCATAAAATGCGGGCGTTTAGTATTCCGCCCTTATTCGCATTTTTGTGAACTGTGTTGTTTCCGTCGATTCTCCCATAGAATCCACCGTTTTCATTATCCTGCATATTGTTAATCCAATAGGGGAGGATATTAGTAGTTAGTTCGAGTTTTGTTTCGTTTTTTAGATTCATATTTCTGTCTTGTTCTGACCAAATGTTGTTAATTCAAGGCTGAAAGCCTTTTTATCATTAGCGTGGGGCATCGCCCTACGAGTTGAAATTAATACCCACCCCCCATTGAGCCCTGAAAGGGCGACATATTTATTACGCCCTTTCAGGGCTTGGGTTGGAGGTAGCTCATTGTCGTAGGGCGATGCCTCACGCTAGTGATAACCGCTCTTTCAGAGCTACTGCTATTTGTTTTGTCTGCGTTGTTCCAATTCTTCGGCATTTTCCTTAACTCGCTTGTCGGTAAGCGGATAGAACATCATACCAAAAAATGCGATTATGCAGCAAACGGCCGGCAACAAACTGATCATCATGCGTTGACCAAAAATGGTTTGTGCACTTTGTTCCAATCCCAATTTGGCGAGTTCCGGGTTGTAATTGAACATTGCTAAAACTGCACCGGTCAAAAATGCTCCGAAAGCCCAACCGAGTTTTTGCGACATAGATGAAGAGGAGAAAATCAATCCTGAAGCTCTGCGGTTGGTTTTTATTTCCTGGTCGTCTACAATGTCGGCAAACATACTCCAAAGTAAAGGCAATACATAACCTGCACAAAGAGAAATCAAAAATTGCATTAAGAGTATCCAATGTATCTGATTAGGAATATAGAAAAATATTGCACTCAAAATACCGGCAATCCCTATGGCAATCATATAAGTGCGTTTTTTTCCGTACTTGGCAGAAATGGCTGGCGCTACGATCACACCCAATAAGTTAGCAGCTTGTCCTACAAGGAAATAAATAGTAGTCATATCCCAACCTGTGCCGGGCATCACGTATAATACTTTCACGTAATCACGGAAATAGTAGATAGCTACACCGTCGCGCACGGCATTGAACAGCAAGGCGGCTAAACCGGTTCCTACTAAAATCCACCAGGGAGCATTGTGCATAAGATTTTTTAAATCCTGTTTAACGGAGGTTTTTTCATTTTCTGTTTCATTCACTGCCTCCACGCGCTCGCGCGTCCAAAGGAAACAGATGAAGAAAAGTATCGAGCAAATGATACCGATAGTAGCGACACCCATTACCCAACCGATAGGAGATGTGCTGATTTTTCCGGGTATAGCTTGTGCTGTGGAATCAAAAGCACCTGCATATTTGTTAATTAATGGTTGTAACAACATGAAAGTGATAAAACTACCGATGAATGCGAAAGACATACGATAAGAAGATAACACATTACGTTCTTTCGGTTCGGAAGACATAACGCCCAATAATGAAGCATACGGAACATTGATCATGGAATAGACAATCATCATCAACGAAAAAGTGATGTAGGCATAAACCAATTTACCGACTTCTCCGAATCCCGGCACAAAAAATGTGAAAGCACCCATTACAGCGAATGGAATGGCGAACCAAAGTAAATACGGACGGTAACGTCCCCAACGGGTTTTAGTGCGGTCGGCAACAAGACCTACAAACAGGTCGAAAAATGAATCCCAAAGACGTGCAATCAGGAACATCGTTCCGGCTGCTGCGGCAGTAATACCAAAGACATCGGTGTAGAAGAACAGCAAATACATACCAAAGATTTTCCAAAACATGGAAGATGCCATATCTCCGAAACCGTATCCGATTTTTTCTTTTAATTTTATTGTTTGCATAATGTTTGTGTTTTTCATGTAGAGACGTGTAGAGACGTAGCGCGCTACGTCTCTACACGTCTCTACAATTTGTTATTTAATCATTTTTAAATTTTTCTCTACCAGTTTATTAATAGCTTGTACCGATGTAAGCGAACGGAATCCGTCGGCAGGCGTATTGAAACAATAATCAACCAATCGATCGATGGTGGAAGTCGCTACGTGCATGCGTGTGTCGGATGAAGCATAATAGATGTAAACAGTTCCGTCTTCGTCGGCAATCCAACCGTTTGAAAATAACACGTTAGATACGTCACCTATACGTTCGTCACCTTTTGGAGCCATAAAATGCCCGGCCGGTTCGGCAATAATTTTTGTCGGATCTTCCAAATCGGTCATGTATAGATAAAGCACATAACGCAATCCTGCGGCGCAGCCACGCACACCGTGAGCTAAATGCAACCAACCCTTGTCGGTTTTAATAGGGTGGGGACCTTCGCCGTTTTTCACTTCTTTGATCGTATGGTATCGACGGAAGTTGATGATTTTTTCTTCTTTCACAACGGCTTTTGTCATATCGTCGATCAATGCCCAACCAATACCGCCACCACTTCCGGCATCAATAAATCCATCTTGCGGACGTGTGTAAAGAGCATATTTTCCGTTCACAAATTCGGGGTGAAGTACGACATTGCGTTGTTGACTTTTGGAAATCAAATCAGGCAGACGTTCCCAGTTTTTCAAATCTTTAGTACGGACAATTCCTGCCGATGCAGTAGCGGAAGATAAATCGCCTGCGGGCGCATTCGGGTCTTTGCGTTCTGCACAAAATACACCATAAATCCAACCGTCTTCGTGAGCGGTGAGGCGCATATCATATACATTGGTTTCAGGGTCGTCTACATCGGGCAGCGTAACAGGATAATCCCAAAAGCGGAAATTGTCTATTCCGTTGGGGCTTTCGGCTATTGCAAAGAAAGATTTCCGGTCGTCGCCTTCCACTCGCACGACCAATACATACTTACCGTTCCATTTAATTGCTCCGGAGTTGAATGCCCCATTCATTCCGATGCGTTCCATCAGAAACGGATTGGTTTCGGGGTCGAGGTCATAACGCCAAAATACAGGAGTATGTGCCGCTGTAAGAATCGGATTTTCGTAGCGACGGTATATTCCGTTGTATTTTTTTTCTTTTGGTACGTTTGGCCTGGACAATAACGCTTCGTGTCGCTCAAGCAGTTTGATGATTTGTTTTTTATAATTGTCCATAATTTTTTTGAGTATACGATACTCCTATTTTACTGTTAATATTGTTGTTTTTAAATCTTCATCTTTGGAAGAAGAACCTACCATGATTTTAAATGTTCCGGGTTCTATTATCCATTTCATTTGCTGGTCGTAGAAAGCCAATTTGTCGGGAGTAATTGTCATTTCTACAATTTTTGTTTTTCCGGGAGCCAATTTTACCCGAGCAAAATCTTTGAGTTCCTTAACGGGCCGGGTTACGGAACTGAATTCGTCGCGGATGTACAATTGTACGATTTCAGTACCCGCCATAGTGCCTGTGTTAGTTACAGGAACGGTTACTTTAATTGTCTCATTTTTTCCGATTTCATTTTTGCTCAGCGTTATATCTCCATATTCATATTTTGTATAACTCAAACCATAGCCGAACGGATAAAGCGGAGTGCTTGGCGTGAGAGCATACGGATGGAAATATTGTGATGGCTTGTGATTGTAAATCATTTGTATTTGCCCGACACTGCGAGGAATCGTAACGGCTAATTTTGCCGAAGGATTGACTTTTCCATACAGGATTTCAGCAATGGCCTGTCCTCCGGATTGTCCGGGAGCCCAAGCTTCGATCAGGGCAGGAATGTTTTCGGCTATCCATTCTACGCCCAAAGGACGTCCGTTGATTAGAATAACGATGGTCGGTTTTCCGGAGGCATATACTTTTTCGATTAATTCTTGTTGCAGACCTACTAAATTGATGTCGGAACGGTCGGTATCTTCTCCGTCGGTTCTTTCTGTCCAGCGGAATCGCATCATGTATTCTCCGGCAACAACAATGTTCAAATCAGCGGATTTAGCTTTGTCGACAGCCTCTTTTACTTTGGCCGGATCCATATTTCGCGGATCCCAACCTTGGTCAACAAAGTCGAACTGCGTTTCGGGAGAAATCATTTTCAATCCTTCCAGTACTGTGATTACGTTTTCTTCTTGTTGTATAATCGACCAGTCTCCCAAAATATTCATGTCATTGGCATTGATTCCGGTTACCATCACCTTTTTGTATTTGGACGCATCTAATGGAAGTAATCCGTCGTTTTTCAAAAGAACGATGCCGTTACGCGCAGATTCGAGTGCCGTTTGACGATGTTTGGAGCATAAACGAACTTTCATTGTCTTTTTTTCGTCGGCAAAAGGTTGCTCAAACAAGCCTAACATGAACTTAGCACTCAATATTTTTCGCACGGATTCATCGATTCTTGATTCGGGAATCCTGCCTTCTTTTACTAATTCGCAGACATATTCGTTCCAAAGGATTCCGTGCATGTGCATATCCATTCCGGCCATAATGGATTGATAGAAAGCCTCTTTGATGTTTTTTGCCGTGAAGTGTACGTCGTGAAGATGTTCGATATCCATCCAGTCGCTGACAATAAATCCTTTGAATCCCCATTCTTTTCGGGCGACATCTAAGGATTTATTGTCA
>Ga0209628_10000605_pt1 | contig 22246 bp, 25 predicted proteins | sample TergutCu122P4_FD_187285 | JGI IMG/M metagenome (GOLD analysis project Ga0209628, IMG submission 187285) | Cubitermes ugandensis P4 segment gut microbial communities from Kakamega Forest, Kenya - Cu122 P4 (SPAdes) (version 2) | ecosystem: Host-associated > Arthropoda: Insects > Digestive system...
CCTATAAACCGGTTATCAGAGGAGCCTATCAAGAACCTGTATCCGGAAAACAAACTTACCGCATCGGTGGAAATTCCTGTCTGAGCGGTGATTTTATAGGCGACTGGTCGTTTGATGAACCATTAAAAATAGGTGATGATATTATTTTTGAAGACATGATTCATTACACGATTGTTAAAACCAATATGTTCAACGGCATTCCACATCCTGCATTGGCTTTATTGCAATCCGACGGGGAATTGAAAATATACCGGGAATTTGGCTACGAAGATTATAAAAACCGAATGAGTTAGTTCACGGTTTCAGCACTACTCCCAAATTTTTCTTGCCATCGATTTTTATCACAATCGGCTTTTCGAATCTGACATGCCGCAAAAATTGCGTTTCCTGAACGGCCGGTAAAGCATTAAGGAAATCAATATCAAACACACCGCCATCTTCTTTGATGTATGGATTGATGGTGAAATAACCTACACCAAAAGAAGTCAGGTTTTGGAAGAAATGGGTACCCTGACTTGGTTCAATGCGGTAATTCTCCAATCCGGATTCTACAATAACACGAGCGTTACTGATATGAGGCCACTTCACCGGAATACCCAGCCATGGGTCGCTCGTTCCCCAACGTCCCGGCCCTACTAACACATAACCTTTCTGTTCTCCTAAAAACTGTTTATTCAGCTTTTCTATGTCATAAACAACCAATTGATTATTGGATGCCTGAAATCCTTCGGTTTTAACATAAATAATATCATATACATCGTTCTGAATACCATGTCCCAAAGCATTTTTTGAATAAAGAATACATTCTTCCGGAGAAATAATGCTTAAATCTTCTTCCATCATCTCTTTACTGTCGACAATCGGACGGATTTGGAGCAGATAAAAAGTTCCTTTGGTTTCTCCGTCTTTATCCTCAATATTGGCGGCAAATTCAATTTCAACCGGACGCCCCATTTCCTTCTGTCCCAATTTTAGCGAAAAATCAAGAATTTCAGCCAGTGGAAACACATCATGTTGAAGAATTCCCGAAAAAGTGATAACTTTCCGGTTAGGTCCGGGATAATAGCCTTCCAGCAACACTTGGTCGTAGTGGTCGTAAGTCGAAGAAATATATTTTAGCGTATTATCATTTTCTGCCTCTTTCACAGGCAATTTCAACAAATTGAAAGCATCATCGGTAGAGAACTTTTCGGTTTCGAGCAAAGCGCTCAAATCAAGTGCATAAAATTTTGTTTGTGTTTCGCGGAGTGCAAAATCAAGGGTACTTGTTTGCAAAATACGACGCGGATGTTTGGGCGAAAATCTCAAAGTAGTGCCCCCATCGACAATATATTTTCCCAAACCAAGTGCCACATTGGTAATTCCATCCTCAGGTTTTTCATCACCTGTAGGATAAAAATTCAAAGAACGCGCTACACCCGAAAGAGTCGGATAAAAACGACTATTATGTATTTGCCCCACAACTTCCTGTAATACTACCGCCATTTTTTCCTGATCAATAAGATTACTTGTAGCTGTCATGTAAGCCTTACTATCACGATAAAACACCGAAGCATATACTCCTTTGATAGCATCCCCTATCATTTCCAACATTTTATACTGATCGTCAATTTTAGGTATCATGTAAGTAGAGTAAATTCCGGCAAAAGGCTGATAATGAGAATCTTCCAACAAACTCGACGAACGGATGGCTATAGGGGTTTTTACTACGTCAAAAAATGCAATCAAGTCCTCTATCAAGTCTTTAGGCAAACTCGCTTTGAGAAAATATTTAAGAATTTGGTCGTCCGGCAAGTCCTGAAGTGCAACACTATACAAATCATTTGTTTCCATGAACTCATCAAAAATATCGGTACACAAGACCACCGTTTTGGGAATTTTTAATTCTACATTTCTGAAAACCAATTCTATATCGGCAGCATGACGTTTTACCAATTGTCCCATAAAAGCCAATCCCCTACCCTTTCCTCCTAAAGAATCTTCTCCGATGCGGGCAAAATTGGAATACTCATCGAAACGCTCTTTCTTGAATACTGCAACAACTCCGGTATTCTTCATTTTCCGGTAACTCACGATTGCATCAAAAATCGTATGGCGGGCTTCATCCATACTTGAATACTCCGAAACGTCAATGCGTTTAAGAAATTCCGCTACCGGGAATATCGCCCGGGAATAGAAAAACCTCGAAAAGTGATTTCTCGAAAGATGATATACCAAAGACTCATCGGGAATCTGAAAGATTTTATACTGCAAATCTCTCAGGTTTTTAATCCTGAATATCTCTTGTTTGGTTTCCGGATTAATGATGATAAAATCACCGAACCCAAAGTTATCCATGATGTTTTTCCGTAAATCCTGAGGAAAAGATTTCGAATTTTTATCAATAAAGCTGCATTTCAATTCGTCGGCATATACTTTATTGGATATTTCGGATGATTCATATATAATAGGAATAAAACGGTCGTTATTCCTCACCATACAACCAAATTTATAACCGGCTAATTTATCATTCACTCCATCTTTTTCAAAAGTCATATCACAAACAATACCCAGCATGTGCTTTTGATAACGTTTATAAAGCTGCTCCGCCTCCTCGTATGTTCTTGCCAAAAGGATTTTCGGACGTCCTCTCATACGCAGTGTGCGTTGATGGTCATTGAGCGCTTCATTCGAAAAATCCTGCGATTGTTTTAATACGAATTTATATAAATGAGGTAAAGCAGAAGAATAAAAACGGATGGAATCCTCAACTAACAAAATGGTTTGCACGCCAACCGATGCAACATCATCATCTACATTCATTTTGTCTTCAAGCAGTTTAATAATAGCCAGTAACAATTCGGCATTACCAAGCCAACTGAAAACATAATCAATCGCAGTAAGGTCTTCCTGAGTAACCCGTTTGGTAATTTCGCGCGAAAAAGGAGTCAAAACTACAATCGGAATGTCGGGATACTCTTTTTTGATGCGACGGGCAGCGGCAAAAGTATCGGAATCATCCATATTAGGCATGGAAATCACCAAATCGAAGTGCATCTTCTCAAGAAGTTGAAAAGCCTCAGTTTCGGTACTCGCCTGAATAAACCGGGGCGGGTATCTCAAACTAAGAGAAGTATATTCGTTGAAAATTTGCTCATCAACCCGTCCGTCGTCTTCAAGCATAAAAGCATCGTAGCGAGTTGCAATGAGTAAGACATTCAAAACCCTTTTATTCATCAAATTGGCAAAAGAAGTGTCTTTAAACACTAAATGCCTCATATTTTGAGCGTTTTCCATATCAAGCTAATTATACTTTGGGGAGTTTCCTCACTGCGAGGTTTCTCACTGCGTTCGAAATGACGTTTCTCGCACTTGTCATTTCGAACGTAGAGAGAAACCCCAAAGATAACGCTTTTTCGTTGCTCTCACAAATTCATATATTTTTTCTATAAATATTTTGGTAGTTTAAAAATAAGGCCGTATATTTGCACCCGCAAACGAAAAAAGTTGGCCCATTCGTCTATCGGTTAGGACGCCAGATTTTCATTCTGGAAAGAGGGGTTCGATTCCCCTATGGGCTACGAATAAAAACAATAAGGTATTTTAAAGAGATGGCAAACCATAAATCATCCGTAAAAAGAATCAGACAAACGCAAACAAAAAGGTTGCGGAATCGTTACTATGCTAAAACTGCAAGAAACGCTGTAAAAACTCTTCGTAACACAACAGAAAAAGCATCGGCACAAGAATTGTACAAAAAAGTAAGTTCTATGTTGGATAAGCTTGCCAAGAAAAACGTGATTCACAAAAACAAAGCAGGCAACTTGAAATCGAAGTTGGCATTGTATGTAAATAAATTGAACTGATAATTTATTTCCAAAGATATAATATAGGATGTGTTTTTAAGGCACATCCTTTTTTGTTTTAAACATCTTCAAATTTGGAGATCAGATTATTTGCTCGCAACCACTTTTTCGGCCAATAGTTCAATAGTCTTTTGTTGAGAATGAACAAGACCTTTAAAATATTGAATTGCCGCTTATTGCTCATTTAGGAGGTGATTTTGTCGTTGTATATAAAGTGGGACAAGACAAAGTCCATTATCTATGGAATAGCAAAAAAGCATCTGTTACTGTTTCACAATTTATTCAAGCATGGTCGGGTATTGTTCTTTTAACCGAAACCACGCCCGATTCGATAGAGCCTGATTACAAAGAACACCGAAAAAAAGAATTATTGAATGTTGCTCAAAAAATGATTTTGTTTATAGCAGTTATGCATACAATATATTTTCTCTTCTTTTTCGCCTGATTTGGATTTTGCCAACAAGTACCTGATTGCCATTTATTTGGAGAAAGAAGATAAGCAAATGAAACAAATTTACAGCAATTGGTTTGAAAAAGGCAAATCATTGAAAGAGGTGTTTTTCAAAGACTTGCATTTAAATATGGGCAATCCGGATATTGAAACCGAATTTCAAAAACACGAAAATTGGAAAGAAAAAACGCAGTTGAGAGCCACACCGACCATTTTGGTCAATGGCTATCAACTACCGGAAAACTATAAAATCGAAGATTTGAAGTATTTTACGACCCTTTAGGAGATTAAGGGTAGAATAGAGTTCTTTGACATATTGACTTACACTTTTTGTGTATATTGTTTTTTTACTAACTTTGCAAAAGAATATAATATACCACGAAATGGAAACGATAGTAGAACAAAAAACAACAAACTATGTCGATTTGGATGATTTTTTAGAAGGAACAATTTCCGGAGAAGAATTAGTAAACTACGTTTGCGAGCGATTAGATGAAAAATATGGCACAGACTGATTTTGTCGTATTTGATCAGAGTGTAAAATGGACGTTTTTCGAACTCGTTGATATTCTATATCAAAAAGAGTATTTTGGTTTCCTTGATGATGTGAAAAAATATGTATCGGAAATTGAACAATACTTCAAAACAGAAATACCGAATTTACATCGATTGGGTTTAAATAAAGAAGTAACGTCCTATTTTGAAAAATACAGAGAAAGTTTATTTGTCGCTACCTATCGGAGAAAAAAGAATCGTACAACATGGTATGCATTCTATGAAGTTTTCGACGAAAGATATTTTAAAGTTGTGCATATCGCCAATAATCATACTGAAGATGTCGCTTATATTTAAATGCAAAAAGATTATGGCAATTATTAGAGAATCGGAAGGAGTTGCGTTATAAAAGGAAGTTCAAACATTCAAAAATAGATTTGCGATACATTTTCAAAAAACATTCTAAAAAACGTGTAAGTTAATTTCAAAAAACTTGCACGTTTTTTTTATTAATGAAACTGACGTCAATCAATCATTGCTGAAACAGTAAAGCAATGGGCAATAAATTAGCTGTTTATTGCAATAGTTACTACGATTTATTAAATTTTTAATTATTTTTGTTTTATGAAGAAAATTAATTTAAAAGGGGTTTCAGAAACCCTGAGTGAAAAAGAATTAAAGAATGTGATAGGAGGAAATACTGCCGTAGCTCCATTGGATGGAATTAAAATGGGTGGAGATGGTCTCTTTGGATAATGACATGACGCCGGAAGGGCTCAGTGCCAAACAACAAGCTTGTGTAGGTAAAGCTGAGGGAGCCCCTTGTTCTTTTGGATGGAAAGATAGTACTGGACAATTGCAAATATCGTCAGGTCAATGCAAAACATTTGGATGGCCTATAGGAGATGGAAAAACCCCGCATTGCTCTAATTTATACGCGACAAATGATACATTATTTAGTTGTAACTGAAAAAATAAATATATGAACAGTTCATCTTTTTTCAAACTTATCGCAAGTGTTAACTTTTTTTTAATATTATTTTCTTGTTCGCATGCAGAGAAAAACACATTCTCCGACCCTCAGATTAAAGCAGGTGTGGCTAAAATATATGGAAAACTTAACGACCCTGAGTCAAAAGTAACATCATTAATTCTTCAGTTTCAAAATCCTGTTACAGCAGATGAGAGCATCATTGAAACGAAAGTAGATAAAGATGGAAGTTTCTATTTTGAAGTTCCTGTTGAATGTGCTGTTGTTTTTGGTTCTCTATATTCATTTGGATATAGAGGAGTTTTGATAGAATTGTCTTCTGATAAAGACATTAATATTGAACTTGAACTGGACGATAGTGAGGAAAGAATAAGGATAAACAACATAAGCGGGAATGCTCTTCTGACCGATGAAGATAAAGAGAATTACCAGGATGTGTTTATTAGATATGTGACATTTGATTTCGATATCGGACAGTTATTTGAAATGATGCCGGAAGAGTATGCACATTTTGAAATGGATATGATGAAACCCCGGACTGATTATGCAATGACAGGAGCTAAATTTTCAGAAGCAGGTAAAAATTTCACATTAAATGAACTCAAACTAATCCATTTACAAGGAGCATTATTATGGTACAAAGGACGAATGGAAAAGTTTTTTAAAAATGTGGAAGGTTTCGAAAATTGGATCCAAGAGCCTGACATAAAGTATTATACTTTTTTGAAATCTTTTGATTTGAATAATCCGCAATACTTTTGCAATTACTATTATCCCGAAACAATGCAGGCACTGCTTTCTGTTAAGGCATTAAACATTCCTCCCATTTCAGAAACTCCTGTAAAAGAATGGATAAAAGAAGTAAAAACAACTATGGCCGAATTAGTCGGGTTCGACAAAGGTTTATTTTATGATATGTTGGCTGCCAATAGCTATGCCCGACAATTTAACAGCGAGTTGAAACCTTTATCAGATAAACAAATAGAAAATATCAAGAAATATTTCAAGGGCAAAAAAGGAGAAATCGCCAAAATTCTTTTGAGAAAAAACGAAGAAATAATCAAATTGGCAGCACAAAAAGCCCCGCTTGTAGTAAATAAGACACCGGATATATCTAAAGAAAAATTGATGGATGCCATTATTTCCAAGTACAAAGGGAAAGTGATAGTTGTTGACTTTTGGGCAACTTGGTGTGGGCCTTGTATAGATGCAATGAAAAAATACAGAACGGTCAAGAGAGAATTGCAAGGTAAAAATATCATTTTTGTATACTTAACGAATGGTTCTTCTCCCCAAAAGTTATGGAAAGAACAAATCAAAGGAATCGGGGGCGAACATTATTATCTAAATGCTGATGAATGGGAATATTTGATGGAATCGTTTGATTTTGAAGGCATTCCATCTTATGTAATTTTCGATGCTCAAGGAAAACTTCGCCATAAATTCACAGGTTATCCCGGAAATGAAGAAATGCTGAATATGATTGAAAATCTGCTGCCGTAATAAAGATGCAAACTTCTTTTCTTCATTATACCCAGTTCGATGCCATGGACTGTGGTCCGACCTGTTTGCGTATGATTGCAAAACACTACGGTCGCAGCTATACCCTTCAGAGTCTGTGTGAACGCAGTTTCATTGGAGATATTTTGCAGCGCATCGGTGACCATGGGCGTATACAGGATTTTTTGTCGGGAATCACACTTTCAACGTTGTTCTCTTTTTTTAATTTCTTTGTTTTTGCCGGTATCTTAGCCTATTATAACTTGTCAATTTTACTGGTATTTATAATCGGAAACGCTTTGTATGTGGCATGGATTATGCTTTTCATGCGTTACCGGAAAAAATTAGGCCACAAGCGTTTTGCACAATCATCTGCCAATCAAAGCAATATGGTACAACTCATTAGACACCGAACAACAAGGCACTGAAAAACTGAACAGCTTACAAACTCAACTGAATTCGCTGATTTCCCAATTGAAAACAGGCATTCAGGAATGGGAACTGAATTATGTATTGAAAACTCCTATCGACGGAAAAGTTACGTTTGCCAAATACTGGATTGAAAATCAAAATGTCTCGGCAGGCGAAGAAGTGTTTATGGTTGTCTCAAATACATCAAACCCGATAATCGGAAAAGCGATGTTGCCGATTGCCCGTTCGGGAAAAGTAAAAACAGGACAAAAAGTGAACATCCGGCTGCAAAACTTCCCCGAAAACGAATACGGTATTCTTCGTGGAGTTGTAAGCAATATCTCGTTGACTCCGGTTCAGACAGGAGAAGCGGTTCATTATGTAGTAGAAATAAGTTTACCCAATAACCTTATTACCACTTACAAGAAAGAATTGCCCAATCTGCCCAACATGCAAGGACAGGCGGATATTATCACAGATGATATGTCGCTCTTGGAGCGGTTGGTTTTACCAATGAAAAGAGTACTGACAGAAAGCTTGTAGATAATCATCCCTTGAAGACTATCTTACCACCTGTAGTTGAATCCGAAACTCAATAATTCATTTAACTGAAAATATCCGAGTTTGGGGTCTTGAGGTATATTTTCGCTATCATCAAAACGAACATACAGATAAATTCGGGTAGAAAAGTATCGATTGATAGAAAAATTCAGTTCATTTTCCGACTCGATTTCAACTTTATCATAGCTTGTAAAATATTTCAACCTCGTTTTCAACGAAGTGTAACTATTGACATTGTAAAGTACCGTAGCATTAACGGTCGAACCATAAAACGTTTGACAGTTTTTTCCCTCCGGAATACCATAACGGGTCGGATCGACCTTCGGATTATTTACAAAAGTATGTTTTACCGATATTGGAGAAAGGTCTGCTGTAAGCTTGAGTAATTTGTATTTATCGGATTTAAATTTTTTCTCTAATTCATACCGCATACCCAAACCCATATTCAGAGAAAACGGAGATATAAAAGAAGATATTTTTGTTCGGGAATTTTCCTCATAATTATTAAACATTTGCGTTCTTAATTCCAAGTTTGTTGAATAATACCATCTATTACATGCCTTAAAACCGAAATTACTATAAGACCGGAGCAGGTCGGTTCCTATTCTTGTTTTTCTCAATGAGTCGTTTGGACTCGTAAAAAAACTCGTATTCCACTCCAAAAGTGAATTAAACTGCACTTTCGATTTTTCGTAACGCACTCTCAGACTTTGTTTGCTAAGAAAATTCAGGTTTCCTACTCCACCATTAACCCAGTTAGCGGAAATATAATTTTGAGAAAACTGCAATAAATGATTCCCATCTACAAACCAATACTGTCTAAAAATAATCTTTGTAAGATCGTAAGAAGGAGAAAGATCCGTATGTTCTATCTTGAACAAATTCCTCGATGTATTCACTTCTAATCGTTTAACTTTATCTGCTTTCGGAAGATCAGGCAATATATGTTTAACAATAAAAGGGTCTATTGTAATCAAATACAAATAAGCCTTCCGGTTTAATTCCCGTTCTCTTTTCTTTTCTTCGAACATATCATAAGAAGGCACATTCAACACCATATTGTTGGGTATAATGTTTCCGATATCGGAAAACGTCGGAGATATATTCAGAGTATCTGTCAAATATCCTTCAGGCAAAAGCTTACCGGTAAATATAACCGGCATAAATATCGGGTCTACCACCCATGGCTCTCTAACAGAAGAAAATAATTGCTGGCAGTTCAACAATCCAATTAGCAGTAATATTAGGAAATATGCGCGTCTTAACGAAGTTTGCATGATATAATCTTGTATTCTGTTGAAACAGCAAAATTACATATTAATTTTGTTATGCCAATGGAATAGCGTATTTTTGTACCCCTAATCCCCTAAAGGGGACTTTTTAAACTCACTGCCCTAACTACCCCCTTTAGGGGGTTGGGGGTACTAAAAATTCGAATATGCCAAAAATTTCATCACGAGGAATTGAGATGCCGGCCTCTCCTATCAGGAAGTTAGCGCCATTATCCGACTCGGCTAAAGCCAGAGGTCTGAAGGTATATCACCTGAATATCGGGCAACCCGACCTGCCAACTCCCGAAGTTGCGCTCGAGGCCATTAGAAATATCGACCGGAAGGTTTTGGAGTATAGTCCCAGCGATGGTTACCGCAGTTACAGGGAAAAATTAGTCGGTTATTATGCCAAATACAATATTAATATTGCTGCCGATGATATTCTTATTACTGCCGGTGGATCAGAAGCTGTGCTTTATGCTTTTTTGGCGTGTCTGAATCCGGGAGATGAAATTATAGTACCCGAACCGGCTTATGCCAACTATATGGCGTTTGCCATTTCAACCGGAGCTGTTATCAAATCGGTTGCATCTTCCATTGAAGATGGTTTTGCTCTTCCTCCTGTGGAAAAAATCGAGGCACTTATTACCGAACGCACCAAAGGCATTTTGATTTGCAATCCGAATAATCCGACAGGTTATTTGTATAGTCGGTCGGAAATGAATAAAATACGCGATATTGTAAAGAAATACGATTTGTTTTTATTTTCCGATGAGGTTTATCGCGAGTTTATTTATACCGGTTCGCCCTATATTTCGGCTTTCCATTTGGTAGGCATCGAAGAAAACGTAGTATTGATAGATTCCGTATCAAAAAGATATAGCGAATGTGGAATTCGCATAGGAGCTTTAATCACTAAAAACAAAGAGTTAAGGAACGCTGTGATGAAACTCTGTCAAGCAAGATTAAGTCCTCCGCTAATCGGACAAATTGTTGCAGAAGCATCGTTAGATGCCGGTGACGAATACATGCTGGAAGTTTACGATGAGTATGTAGAACGCCGTAAGTTTGTGATCGACAGCCTCAACCGGATTCCGGGAGTTTATTCTCCGATCCCAATGGGCGCTTTCTATACCATTGCACGACTTCCGGTAGATGATGCCGACAAATTCTGCGAATGGTGCTTGTCTGATTTCGAATATGAAGGTCAAACCATTTTCATGGCTCCGGCTTCCGGATTTTACACAACTCCCGGCTTGGGAAAAGATGAAGTCCGCATCGCATACGTTTTGAAGAAAGAAGACCTCCATAAAGCAATGGTCGTATTGGAAAAAGCATTGGAAACATACAATAAAGATTCCGAACGCAGTGAGGAAACCCAAAGGTCTATATGAATCTCGAACTATTCATAGCAAAACGAATCTATAAAGGTACCAAAGGCGAAAAAAAAGTTTCACCTCCGGCCGTTCGTATAGCAATTATTAGCATAGCTTTGGGGTTAACGGTGATGATTTTATCCGTTTCCATCGTTATAGGATTTAAACAGGAAGTCCGGAATAAAATAATTGGATTCGGTTCGCACATTCAAATAACGAATTTCGACAACAACACTTCTCACGAAACACAACCCATTGCCATTAGCGATAGCTTATTGAGAGCAATACAAGGAATGCCCAATATCAAACATGTAGAAAAATTTGCGACCAAACCGGGTATCATAAAAACAGAAGAAGATTTTCAGGGAATTGTAGTCAAAGGAATTGGCGAAGACTTTAACTGGAGTTTTTTCAAGCAAAACTTAATCGAGGGAACAACGCCCGACATCACTTCGGAAAAAACTACAAACGATGTGGTGATTTCTCAAACGCTATCCAACAAACTTCACTTAAAACTCGGAGATTCTTTTAATACATTCTTTTTTGTAAACCAAAACATGAGACCACGCAAATTTAATATTGTCGGAATATACCAAACTAACTTTTCGGAATACGACAAATTATTCATCATTTCGGATATAAAACACGTCAGAAAATTAAATGATTGGGAAGAAGACATGGTCAGCGGATTGGAAATCTTAGTCGAAGATTACAACCAATTAGACCAAACGACTTACGATTTAGCGTACTTGTTAAGCGCAGAACGCGACCGCTTGGGAAATGCGTTTTATGTTCGTTCCATCAAACAACTCAATCCGATGATTTTTTCGTGGTTGGATTTATTGGATGTAAACGTGATGATTATACTGATTCTGATGCTTGTTGTTCCGGGATTTACCACTATTTCCGGACTGTTGATTATCATTTTGGAAAAAACCAATATGATTGGAATCTTAAAAGCCATGGGACAAAATAACAAAAGCATCCGAAAAATATTCCTCTATGTTTCATTTTTCCTTATCGGCAAAGGATTGTTTTGGGGAAATATTATCGGTTTAACCTTCTGTTTCCTTCAAAAATATTTTGGGATAATCAAACTCGACCCTCAGAATTATTATATTTCAGTCGTTCCGGTAGAAATTAATTTTTGGCATATCATTTTGCTGAATATCCTGACATTGGTTATTTCAATGCTGATTCTTATCGGGCCTTCTTATATTATTTCCAAGATTTCTCCGGCAAAAACAATCCGGTTTGAATGATTAAAAATTACGCAACATACAACAAGTAGCTGACAATCACTTAAAAATAAAATAATATGAAAACAATTTTAAATGTAATTATTGGGTTAGCTTTATTGACTTCATGTCAAGGTCAAAAGGAAACATTAGAGTTAAATCTTACAAAAGGTGAAACTTACAATCAAGAAATGAAGACTAATACTTCGGTTCTTCAAACCTTTAATGGACAACAAGTAAACATGAATATGTCTATTGATGCTACAATAGCATACAAGGTTACTGACATTCAAAATGACGTATATGATATGGAGGTTCGATATGAAAAAATGGAAATGAAAATGACTCATCCTTATGCCGGAGAGATACAATTCAGTTCAGAGAAAAATGATGAGAGCGATATTTTTTCTACACTTTTAGGAGTGCTAATAAATAAACCTTTCTTGGTAAAAATGTCTAAAACCGGAAAAATAAATGAGGTGATACAGATAAAGATGCTTATATTGAATCAAATGGTATGCCTGTAAAATATGATATGGTCGGCACGATGACTTCTGATATCAAAATAGATAAAGAAACCGGTTGGGTGTCGAGTGCAAATATTGATCAATCAATAAGTGGAACGGCTTATATTAAAGATCATCCGCAAATGCCGGGAGGATTATCAATTCCAATGACAATGAATAATAAAATGGTAATTTCAGGGAAATAAGCATTATCTTCGCTAATAAAACAATTACTATGTTTAACAAAAACAGCTACAAATTCTTGCAAACCCTAAAAGAGAACAACAATCGCGAATGGTTTGCCGAAAATAAAAAATGGTACGAACAAGCTAAGAGCGATTTTGAAACGCTTGTCGCACAAGTCATTCAAGCATTATCTGCTTTTGACCCTGAAATGAGGTATCTCGAACCTAAAAAATGTATTTTCAGAATTTACCGCGATACTCGCTTTTCATTAGATAAAACGCCTTATAAAACTCATTTCGGAGCGGTTTTCACACCTCCCCGACTGAGTAAATCATCCGGCTATTATTTGCATATCGATCCGGTGGAAGGCTGTTTCCTGACTTGCGGCCACTACATGCTGCCTCCCGATCAATTAAAAGCCATGCGCAGAGGAATTTATGAAAATTACGATGCGCTCCGGGCAATTCTTGATGAAAAACAATTCAAAGAAACAATCGGAGATTTTTTTCGTGATGAAGATATGTTGCAACGAGTACCTAATGGTTTCGACAAAACGCATCCTGCGGCAGAATATATGAAACTCAAACATTTCTATGTGTTGAAAAAATTCCCGGAAAAAGAATTATTCAGCGACAATTTTGTTGAGTTTGCAGCAAGTATATACAAAATGATGAAACCTTTGGGCGATTATTTGAACGAATTAATCGATTAAATTTATTCGTTCATTAACATAGTTGACTATTTCATTCGGCTCATCACAACTAAAAATAAGCACTTGGTCATTAAATCTGACCAACACTTTTTGGGCACTATTTGTAACAAACATCTGATAGTTACCTAATTGTGCATTTCTGAATTTACCCAAATAACCAAATGCTCCGCCGGAGCCAAATGTTCTTATGCTATTTTTCGTATCGGAACTACGGTGCACCCTAATTTCCTCTATATCTTCTATAGGAATGATAATATCTCTATAAATTCTATTAATACGGATAAATTCATTTTCTACAGAAACATTTAATGGAGTAAATAGTGCAGGAATAAATAATATACCCAACAATAATGGAATTGCAACTATATTGACCCAAACGAAGAAAGTTCTTTTCTGTTTTCTGAAAAGCATTATCGTTCTAAAAACTCCAACAATAACAACTAACAAGATAATGCAATAAATTATGGTAATAATAATAGCCGTATTGTCCCAAGAACAGTAAAAAGTCATAATTGTATCTGTTGTTTAATTGTATTTATTACTAAATCTCGGTTTCCACAACTCAATACATATTTCTTCCCCTCTTTTGTTTCAATCAAGAATGCCTGTTTATTGTCGCCCACGTATGATTGATAGTTGCCGATAGTGGAACTTGAGAATTTTCCGATAAATCCGAAGACTCCACCGCTACCTATGAGCCTTATATCTGTATAATCAGGTTTATAGGGCTCAATTTTGGAAATCTGCTCATAATTGATTGTCAATTTCCCTTTCCATCTATGCACAATAATTCCTGTTTTATTTAGTTCCAAAAATTTAGGCGATTCCAATAAAAAATACAAAAAAATCAAAGGCACAATGCAAAGTGCAATTAGAATACTCCAATCAAAGAAAAGATATAATGAAGTAATTAAATAATACACCGTTGCGACAAGAATTGCGCACACTATTGTGGTAATGAGTTTAACGGAAGTTCCCCATTTTACATTAATTTTTGTTGTGTTCATAATTTATTCTTCAGAAAATTGATTCAAACTATTTATCATATTTATTTTTACAAGATTTCTCGCTTCTATTTCGGAGTTTTTCACAAAATAATCTGGGTCTATTTCCTTTATGGCAGATATTGCTTTTTCAACTATTTCCTCAATATATTCATCTACTGCAATATAGCTATTTTTATCATTTTCTTGAAGAGTATATAACTTCAAGTCATATAAATCCAAAGCATTAAAATCGGAATCAACGGTGACAATACTACCATTAGCATTCATACCTTTCGTTTTTGTGGAAAATATTAATACAGCCCAAACTGCTCCAAGTATCGCTAAACCAACAGCTACGACCACTATAAATACTAGAACTATTGATATGACTTCGTCCTCATCAATATTAATATCTTCTAAAGAAACACCACTTCTGAGGCTTAATTGTTCTTTTAATTTTGTTATATCATTATCTTTAAGAATTTCATTAAGCTGCTTTTGATAAAATTCATCTGCAAATATACCCTTTGTTGGAGAAATTATATCTTTCTCTTTACATAATTTAATAAATGTTTTGAAATCTTGACTTTTAATGGCATTATGAATATCCTCATCCGCTAACGCCATTGTTACCTTTAACAGATTATCATCAAAATTAACATCTCCATTATAGCCATAATTTCTTAATACTGATTTTGGATTTTCATTAAATGCTTTTGCTTTTTGGGGATGCCTTAATATATCAATGGATATTAGTTGAATAGCTTTTATGTATTGAACATCTTCTGGCTTAAGTTCTAATGAAATTGGGATAACAATTTCTCCTAAATCCAAATTACCAGTTACTTTGTTATCATATATTCTATCATCTATGAGAGAATATTGTGTACAAGAGGCAGTTAAAATACTTGTGGAAAGAACTCCCGAAACAATTTGATTTAATTTTTTACTTGTTTTCATTGCTATTAAATTTAAAAATTTTGAAATACTTTTCTTTGAGTAAAGAATACTTTAACATAATACTTGGAAAAATCTCACTATAATTTTGCCGTAGAGTTAAAATATTTTGTTCATCACGAAAAATCTCTAAACAAATTTGACAAAGATGCCACTTTGATGTATCAATTGGAGGCATTTCTCTCTTATTTCTACAAAAATTTAGAATTTTTCTCGGGCCTTCTGTGAATAACCAAATTTTTAAAAAATCTTGGAATTGATATTCATATAAATACTTTAAAGGATATTTTTGAGCAGAACCTAATCGAAGATAGGAATTGTATTGTATGGTTAATCCACAACAAACATTTACTTGATGGTTAGGATCAATAGAAATTGTATTAAATAAAGAGGAACATCTATTTTCCTTTTTTTGTATAGTAATTGAAGGAGTATCTCTCTTTTCGTTTTTTAATGTGTTTAATTGTGTTTCTGTAGATTTAAGAAAAGGTATCCATATTCCACCAAATATAAATAATTTTTTACCTAAAAGATGTTGATATTTTTCCAGTCTACTATCTGTTTTTAATTGATTAGGTGTAAAATGAGATAATTTTGAAGTTTCAACATTTACAACTGTTGTAAGATCCAATTCTAAAGAAGAAGTAACTGCATACACAATATTGTCATAAGGTACCCAAATTAGATGCTCATCTCCTGTACTGAAATTAATTTCAGTAAGTCCCGCCTCAACTAAACTTTTAACTCTTTGATATGATTTCTCCGGAGACTTAGCCCAATATCCATTAGTTACAACTCTTGTACTTAGTCCTTTATCAGTAGCAAATTTAATAACCCGATCTAAATCTTTTCCCAATGTAAAACATTCTCCTCCCGAAATAATCAAAAGTTTGATACTATTATATGTTTCAACAGATTGAGTTATATATTGTTTCATTTCCGTTAAAGTCAATCTGTCTTTATTTTGAGGATTGCATTGAAAACAACAGTTTTGACACGCTGAAGTGCATTTATTTGTTGCAACAAGTGTTAATTGTGTTGGTGGGATAATCAATTCTTCCATTACTTCACTTATTTATTGCTTTTATTTTATGGCTACAAATTTTATATTTTTATCTTTTCCCAACAACCAAATTTCCGATATTTTTACCAAATATTTAATAAATAGCATATGCATGTAAATTGCTGAAATAAAGCAAAATAAAATATCTGTCTATAAAAAGATAAAATAATTTGTATATCTTTACCGAAAATTTGATAATAATATTAAGATGATAATTTTTTAAAAGAATATTTATGGAAACTTTTGGCAAAAAACTATCCGAACTTCGTAAGCAGATGGGACTTTCACAAGAACAGTTGGCTATTGATTTGAACATTTCACAATCATCAATATCTAATTATGAATCAGGAGTTACTAAACCCGACACCGATATATTACAAAAAATGGCAGAATATTTTAAAGTTCCTGTTGCTTATTTTTTCTCAGATGAAAAAACTATATTTTACACAAACGAAAATAATGGTGGTAACATTGGGAATTTTAATAATAGCACATTTAATATTGTATCAGAAAAATTAATTGAACTTTACGAAAGACGGATCAAAGATTTGGAAGAAGAAATACAAAATTTGAAACGTAAGTAATAACAAGGCATTTGTTTTTTGAAAAAAAAGTTCATATTTTTGTATTCAATCGTTTGAAAACGAGAAAATACAAAAAAAATGAAAGTTAAAATAGTCAATCAATCCAAACACAATTTACCGGAATATGCAACTCCCTATTCTGCAGGAATGGATTTGCGTGCCGATTTGGATGCTCCGGTTACGCTCAATCCGTTAGAGCGTAAATTAATTCCTACCGGTATTTTTATCGAACTTCCTGTAGGATTTGAAGCTCAAATCCGCCCCAGAAGCGGATTAGCCTTCAAACATGGTATATCAATAGTTAATACTCCCGGAACCATCGATGCTGATTACCGGGGCGAAATAAAAGTCATTTTGGTCAATCTTTCCGACACTCCGTTCGTAATTAACGATGGCGAAAGAATATGCCAAATGGTTGTTGCTGCACATGCTCGCGTGGAATGGGAAGAAACCGATACACTGGAAGATACCGATAGAGGAACCGGCGGATTCGGACACACAGGGAAAAATTAATTATGAATTATAAATTATGAATTAAGAATGAGATTTTCATTTCTTTTATTGTGTATCGTTTTTTGCTTTCATTCAAATGCAATGGGAGGCGAAATTGTTGATAATCAAAATCATTCAAAACAGGTGCTTTCTGAAAAAGACAAACGAAAATTCGATTATTTCTTTCTCGAAGCGTTAAAGTTAAAGCAAACCGGAAAGTATTCGGATGCCTTCAATACATTTCAATATTGTTTATCCATCGATTCTACATCTGCTGCAACGCATTATGAGCTGTCTTTCTTCTACAATTTCCTGAACAATAAAAAGTTAGCATTAGATGCTTTGACAAAGGCCGTTCAATATGGGAGCAACAGATACGATTACAAAAGCGCATTGGCCAATCTGTCTCGCGAAATGGGATTAAATGAACAGGCTATCGAAATTTACGAACAATTGCGAAATCAGCATCCCGATAAACCGGAGTTTAATTATTACCTGAGCGATTTGTATGTGCGTCAAAAACAGATAGATAAAGCGATCACGGAATTAGATCGTGTAGAAGATAATTCGGGTATTAACGAATCCATTTCTATTCAAAAATTTCGCTTGTACACGATGATTGAACAAGATGCTAACGCTTTCAACGAATTAGAAAAATTAGCCGCAAAATATCCCTACGAAACTCGATATCAAATCTTAATCGGAGATTTATATCTCGAAAAAGGAGAAAACGAAAAAGCTTATAAAGCCTATCAAAAAGCATTCTCGATAGATCCGGAAGATCCGTATTACATCGTATCTATGGCCAATTATTATGAACTAACCGGAGAGCAGGATTTGGCTGAAAAAGAAATCGATACGGCATTAAAAAACTCCAAGTTAGACATCGAAACCAAACTGACAATTTTGGGCAGATACATCCAAAATCTACATAAAAACAAAAAAGAAATTGAGAACGCAAATGCGTTGATCGAGACTTTGATGAGTCAACATCCGCAAGAAACAGAACTTAACTTGATGTACGGTACATTCTTGTTGGCTCAAGAAAAAGTGGATGATGCCAAGTTTCAGTTTCAAATCGTAACCGAATCTTCTCCCGAAAACATTGCAGCATGGGAACAATTACTTCGTATCTCTTTTATGGAAGAAAATCCCGAAAATGCGATAGAGATATGCAACGCTGCTTTGATACATTTTCCCGATGCTCCTCAATTTTATTTTTATTCAGGAATCGCTTATTATCAAATCAAGGATTTTCAGAAAGCATTGAAAAGTTTTCAGGATGGCGTTCAATACATTGAATCTGATGATGTGCGATTGCTGTCTGATTTCTACGGGCAAATCGGAGATATTTACCACCAAATGAAAGACAAAGAACTTTCGCACCAAAATTATGAAAAAGCACTGGAGTACAACGATAAAAATATTGGAGTATTGAATAATTACGCATATTATCTTGCTCTCGATAAAAAAGACCTCGGCAAAGCAGAACGAATGAGTCGTGCATGTATGAATATGCAACCCAATAATAGCACTTTCATAGATACTTACGCATGGATTTTCTTTGTGCAGGAAAATTATTCTTTGGCAAAATTCTATATCGAAAGCGCCATTTCAAACGGAGGAGGCAGTAGCGAAGAAATTATCGACCATTATGGCGACATTCTGTACAAAACAGGAAATGTGGAAAAAGCTGTCGAACAATGGAAAAAAGCATTGGAATTAGGAAAAGATACAGAGATTGTGAAACGTAAAATCGCAGAAGAAACTTATTATGAAGAACCTAACGAAAATTAAAATATATTCCGTCTTATTGGTTTGCTCGTTACTTCTGATAACAAGCTGTAAAACTACGAAAGAGACTAAAGGCAGCATGAAATCATACGAGGCTAAGGAGCTTTTTTCGCTTGTAGCAAACAATTCGCTTGAATATCAAACATTTTCGGGAAAATTTAAAACTTCTTTGCCAATGGGGAAAATCAACGTTGGTGCAACCGGATACTTAAGGATAATTAAAGACGAAAAATTACAATTGTCTTTGCAAGTGACTTTAATGGGAGAAGTATTGAGATTTACGGTTTCAAAAGACAGTTTGGTGCTTATCGACCGTGTGAACAAACAGTTTGTTTCCGAATCAATACAGAACATTAAGCAGACTTCTTCGTTTGATTTTGATTTGAATAATTTACAGGCACTATTTACCAATCAAATGTTTTTGGCCGGCAAACCTGCCATCACACCGGAAGATTTTCGCTTATTTACCATCAATCAGGAAAAAGAGCAAGCACTTATTATTGCAAAAGACAAATATCTGAATTATACTTTTACAGTCGATTATACCGACCATATAAGAAATTCCCAAATAACAGGAAACAGTGGAAAAACCACAATAAATTGGTCGTACAATAATTTTTCCCCATTAGGAAACAGGTCGTTTCCTATGCAAATGGGAATGGATATAAAGAGTTCAAGCAACAAATTTTCTTTGAGTTTTGCTTTTACAAAAATAGATTTAAATACCGGAGTGGAAATCGATTTGAATATTCCGAAAAATTATAATCGCATCACATTGGATCAGGCTTTGGCTCTTATTAACAGTATGATATAATGAAACTTAAGTGTATTTCTATATTATTGATTATTGCATTTGCTGCAAACGCTCAGAACTCCCAAATAAAAAATTTGGAGTCTCAGAAAAAGAAAGCATTGGCAGAAATTGAAGTTACAACAAATATATTGAAAGAAACTTCAAAGTCTAAAAAAAATGTCCTCAGCAGATTAACTCTTTTGTCGCAACAAATCGAATCGAGAAAAAAAGTCATAACGGTTCTGAATCACGAAATTGAAAGCATAGACGAAGACATCAAATCTATCGAAAGAGAAATACAAGTATTAGAAATCGAATTAGGAAATAAAAAAATCAATTACGCCAAATCGTTACAACACATGTCGCGTCTTAAAAACGAACAAGACAAGATGTTATTTGTTTTGGCAGGAAATGATTTCTCCCAATCTTACAACCGGGTGCGCTATCTGAAAGAATATGCTGATTGGCAAAAAAGACAGGGCACCGAAATTTCAACAAAACAAGCCGAATTAAAAAACCAGAACCAAAGATTAACAGAAAGGAAAAACAGTAAACTCGCTCTTGCTCAACAGAAAGTAAAAGAAGAAAATAATCTTAAAAAAGAAGAAACTCAAAAACAAGGCGAAGTTAAAACGTTAACTGCAAAGGAAAAAGACCTGCAAAAAGAAATAGATAAAAAGAAAAAACAAGCGGCAGAACTAAACCGGCAAATCGAAAAAGCGATCGCAGAAGAAATTGAAAGAGCAAATCGAGAGGCTGAAAAAGCAAGAAAAGCAAATGCAACTCAAAATGAACGGAAAGCGGCATCGGAAGGCGGTTATGCAATGACCAAAGAAGAACGTCAGCTTTCAACTAATTTCGAAAATAATAAAGGAAGACTGCCATTTCCGTTAAAAGGTTCATACAAAATTACCGGCCATTTTGGAACGAAAAGACCGGAAGGATTCCGGAATGTAACTCTCAACAGCAACGGCATCGATATTCAAACAACGGCCGACAACGAGGCGAAAAGCGTTTTTGGAGGCGAAGTTTCCAAGGTATTTAAGGTTCCGGGATATAACAATTCGGTAATTGTTCGCCACGGAAATTACCTAACGGTTTACTGCAATCTATCAGAAGTATACGTCAAAGCCAACCAAAAAGTAACTACAGGACAAGCTTTAGGGAAAATTTTCACCGACCGCGAAGACGGAAACACTACGATTCTACACTTCGAATTGTGGAAAGAAAAAGTCAAGCTAAACCCCGAAAGCTGGCTAAACAGGTAATCTATTGACTTTCAGCTTTTCTCCGTCAGGTATTTCCAAAAACGTTTGGGAAGGTGTTGACGGTGCAACTTGGGATTAATCCGCTCTTTAATGGTTATCGATTTGAAATAATCTTTCCAAAGTTGTTGAAATGCCAGTTCGTATTCGTCTAATTTATCGGGAGATAATTGTCCGGTTTTATGGGAAACTTGCAGATTTTCAAACCTGACAATTTCTGTTTTTTCCAAATCATAATACAAGCCATATCCACGCTTGATGTCATATACAATCCATTGCTGGTCGGCAAAACGTTCCTCAAAATATTCGGAAGCCAAAGGTAAAACATTGTACATTGGTTCGAAAATAGCAAAAAACACACCATCGGCTGTTTTCTGAAAACGGACAAATTGCCGCATGTGTTCGGCCTCCCATTGTACTTTTTTATATATTTTAGAAAGTTTCAGCACATCGTCGTCAGCAAAATTCAATTCAATGCTTTTTTCCGAAAGCAACGCTTTTCGAATGTAATTGAAAATCAAAGTCGGGACTTCTTCCATTTCCGATAAAAAGCAGACAAACAACATTTGTGTAGCCGATTTAGAAAGTTTCTTTTGTAATCCGGTCAATACACGCTCTGCTTTTTCCGTATCGGTTATTACCATGAAAGTTTCTGAAAACAAAGGCAATTGAGTTCCTTCCGAAACAATTTTTTCAGGAAATTGTTTACGAAAAAAAGCATCGAAAACAGAAGTTAACAGGCCTTCAAAAGTATTATCGTAAAGAAAAT